>JADMIO011101875.1_pt1 | contig 98865 bp, 93 predicted proteins | sample 8958161 | NCBI WGS metagenome assembly JADMIO01 (sample SAMN16585339, study PRJNA669376) | soil metagenome | isolation source: Crop rotation soil | place: USA: Cullars Rotation, Alabama | collected 2011
CGACTTCAAGTCACGTGAATTCCAAGCTTCGGATCCCACTGTGCTGGAAAGAATACCTCGAGTTCCGGCATGACCCCGGCCTCGCGGATGTGGGTCGCCATCGCTTCCAGGATCGGCGGCGTATTCACGAACACGTTCGGACCCATGTTCATGCTGCCCATGTCGAGCGAACAGATTTCGGGCTTCAGGTCGAGCACGTGCTGCACGCGCTGGCGCGGTGTCCGTAGCGTGGTCCCGGGACCAGGTTTCATCGCGTCGTCGGGGGAGGGGGAGAAGCGTCCACCCGGGCCGGTTGTCAGGTTGATGACGACATCTGTGCCACTCGCGCGGATGCGGTCGACGACCTCCGCGTAAAGTGCCCCTTCCATGCTGGGAAGGCCAGTCTTTGGATCACGCACATGGACATGCACGATCGCCGCACCGGCCTGGGCGGCGTCCATTGCGGATGCTGCGATCTGTTCCGGCGTTACCGGCACCGCAGGGTTCTTGCCCGGCGTGTCTGCCGATCCCGTCACAGCGCAGGAAATCATCACCTTGCGTGACACGACTTTCCTCCATCGACCGCGTATCGCCTCAGCCTACAATGCTGCGCCGGAGCCGGATACGGATTCTCCGCGCATGACACTCCAGCGGTCCTTGCCACCCCTGTGGCGCTGCGCTAAGCCTCGCCTGCCTGCTTCCGCGCCGAATCCGAAGCAAGAATGAAGCTGATTTGCTGCACGGAATCAGCGTCTTGTGCCGATTGGCAGCGGTGAAGCAGGAAGGGCTTTCGATGAACGAGCTTCTCCTCGATTACCTGCCGCTTGTCGTATTCATCGCCATCGCGGTGGTCATCGGGCTCGCTCTGCTGATCGCGCCTTTCCTGGTCGCCTATCGCAGCCCCGATCCGGAGAAGCTCTCCGCCTACGAGTGCGGCTTTAACGCCTTCGATGATGCGCGCATGAAATTCGACGTGCGCTTCTATCTCGTTGCGATCCTGTTCATCATTTTCGATCTCGAAGTGTCGTTCCTGTTCCCCTGGGCGGTGGCCTTCGGCCAGCTTGGCGCCTTCGGTTTCTGGTCGATGATGATCTTCCTTGGCGTGCTCACTATCGGCTTCATATATGAGTGGAAGAAGGGGGCGCTCGAATGGGATTGAGCGCATGAGCCTCGTCGCTCCCGCATCGACAGGTATCCTGGACCCACGCACCGGCAGGCCGGTGGGCGCGGACGACAGCTACTTCGTCGGCCTCAATAACGAGCTCGCCGACAAGGGCTTCCTCGTCACCGCGACCGACGAACTCATCACCTGGGCGCGCACCGGTTCGCTGATGTGGATGACCTTCGGGCTCGCCTGCTGCGCGGTCGAGATGATGCAGGTTTCGATGCCCCGCTATGACGTGGAACGCTTCGGCTTTGCCCCGCGCGCATCACCCAGGCAGTCCGACGTGATGATCGTGGCCGGCACGCTGACCAACAAGATGGCTCCGGCGCTGCGCAAGGTCTACGACCAGATGCCGGAGCCGCGCTACGTCATCTCGATGGGCTCCTGCGCGAACGGCGGCGGCTACTACCACTATAGCTACAGCGTGGTGCGTGGCTGCGATCGCATCGTGCCGGTCGACATCTACGTTCCGGGCTGCCCGCCGACCGCCGAAGCGCTGCTCTACGGCGTGCTTCTTCTGCAGAAGAAGATCCGCCGCACTGGGACGATCGAGCGGTGAGTGAAGCTCTCAACGCATTGGGCGAGGCGATCGTCGCGGCGCTGCCAGGCGTCGTGACCGGGCATAGCGTCGCTTATGGCGAGCTGACGATCACGGCTGAGGCCGCTGAAATCGTGAAGGTCGTGACCTTTCTGCGCGATGATCCGCAGTGCCGGTTCGTCAACATCATCGACGTGACCGCGGTCGACTGGCCAGCGCGCGAAAAGCGCTTCGATGTCGTCTATCACTTCCTGTCGCCCTACCAGAATACGCGCGTTCGCGTGAAGCTGCAGACAGACGAGACGACGCCGATCCCGTCAATCTTTGGTGTCTTTCCCGGCGCGGAGTGGTTCGAGCGCGAAGCCTGGGACCTCTACGGAGTAATGTTCACCGATCATCCCGACATGCGCCGCCTGCTCACCGACTACGGCTTCGAAGGTCATCCGCTGCGCAAGGACTTTCCGCTCACCGGATTTGTCGAGGTGCGCTGGGACGACGAGCAGAAGCGCGTGCTTTATGAGCCCGTGCGGCTCGCGCAGGAATTCCGCAACTTCGATTTCCTCTCGCCGTGGGAAGGGACGGAGTACAAGTTGCCCGGTGACGAGAAGGCCGAGCAGAAGCCATGAACGATCAATCCGGGCTTCGCAATTTCACCATCAATTTCGGTCCGCAGCATCCGGCAGCGCACGGCGTGCTACGCCTTGTGCTTGAGCTCGACGGCGAGATCGTGGAGCGAGTCGATCCGCACATCGGCCTCCTGCATCGCGGTACCGAGAAGCTGATCGAGGCCAAGATCTATCAGCAGGCGATCCCGTATTTCGACCGGCTCGACTACGTCGCGCCGATGAACCAAGAGCATGCGTTCTGCCTCGCGGTTGAGCGGCTGCTGGGCCTCACGGTGCCGCGGCGCGCGCAATTGATCCGCATACTCTATTGCGAGATCGGCCGGCTGCTGTCGCACATCCTCAACGTGACCACGCAGGCGATGGACGTTGGCGCGCTCACCCCGCCGCTGTGGGGCTTCGAAGAGCGCGAGAAGCTGATGGTGTTCTACGAGCGTGCATCCGGCTCGCGGATGCACGCGGCTTACTTCCGCGTCGGTGGCGTGCACCAAGACCTGCCGCCGAAGCTGATCGACGACATCGAGGCGTTCTGCAATCCGTTCCTGAGGGTCTGCGACGACCTGGAAACGCTGCTCACCGACAACCGCATCTTCAAGCAGCGCAACGTCGATATCGGCGTCGTGTCGCTCGACGATGCTTGGAAGTGGGGTTTCTCGGGCGTGATGGTGCGCGGCTCCGGAGCGGCCTGGGACCTGCGCAAGTCGCAGTCATACGAATGCTACTCGGAAATGGATTTCGACATTCCGATCGGCAAGAACGGCGATTGCTACGACCGCTATTGTATCCGCATGGAGGAGATGCGCCAGTCGATCGCGATCATGAAGCAGTGCATCGCCAAGCTGCGCGAACCCGCGGGGCAGGGGCCGGTTTCGGTCGTGGACAACAAGATCGTGCCGCCAAAGCGCGGGGAGATGAAGCGCTCGATGGAAGCGCTGATCCATCACTTCAAGCTCTACACCGAGGGCTATCACGTGCCCGCCGGTGAGGTTTATGCCGCGGTCGAGGCGCCGAAAGGCGAGTTCGGCGTCTATCTCGTCGCTGACGGCACCAACAAGCCCTACAAGTGCAAAATCCGGGCGCCAGGCTTTGCGCACCTGCAAGCCATGGATTTCATCTGCCGTGGCCACATGCTGGCCGACGTGTCGGCGATCCTCGGCAGCCTCGACATCGTGTTCGGGGAGGTGGATCGCTAATGGCCAATCGCCGCCTCGCCGAGCCGCACCTCCAGCCGAAGGAATTTTCCTTCACGGCGGAGAACCGCATATGGGCGGAAAAACAGGTCGCAAAATATCCACAGGGCCGCCAGCAGTCAGCCGTGATCCCGCTGCTTTGGCGCGCGCAGGAGCAGGCAGGCGGATGGCTGCCACAGAAGGCGATCGAGCACGTCGCCGAATTTTTGGCCATGCCGAGAATTCGTGTGCTCGAGGTTGCGACTTTCTACACGATGTTTTTGCTCTCGCCGGTGGGCAAGAAGGCCCACGTGCAGGTGTGCGGCACGACGCCGTGCCGGCTGCGCGGCGCGGATGCTCTATTCGAGGTATGCGCGCGGAAAATTCATCCCGAGCCATTCCATATCTCGGCCGACGGAAACTACTCGTGGGAAGAGGTGGAGTGCCTCGGCGCCTGCGTGAACGCCCCGACGGTGCTGATCTGGAACGACACCTATGAGGACCTGACCGCGGAGAGCTTCGAGAAGGTTCTGGACGGTTTCACGAATGGAAAGCCCGCGACGCCGGGCCCGCAAATCGACCGCCATTTCTCCGCACCAGTTGGCGGTCCGAGCACGCTGACCGATCCGTCGCTGTATGCGCGATCGACTGGCGGAGACAACACGGGCGCCGCATTGACCGATGCGGACGCAAAGAAGGCGGGCACGCCCGCGAACGTGCGCGAGACGCCCGCGGGACAGCCGTCGACGTAACAAGAGATCAAGATGCTCGAAGACAAGGATCGCATCTTCAAGAACCTCTATGGCTACCATGACTGGGGCCTTGAGGGCGCGCGAGCGCGCGGCGCGTGGGATGGCACGACGGACATCATCCTGCGCGGCCGCGAAGCGCTGGTGAACGAGATGAAGGCCTCCGGCCAGCGCGGCCGTGGTGGCGCCGGTTTCCCGACCGGGCTGAAATGGTCCTTCATGCCCAAGCAGTCGGACGGGCGGCCAAGCTACCTCGTGATCAACGCCGATGAATCCGAGCCAGGCACCTGCAAGGATCGCGAGATCATGCGGCACGATCCGCACCTCCTCGTCGAGGGGTGCCTGATCGCTGGCGCCGCGATGGGTGCGAGCGCCTGCTATGTCTATGTGCGCGGCGAGTTCATCCGCGAGCGCGAGCGGCTGCAGGCTGCGGTCGATCAGGCCTATGAGGCGGGCCTGCTTGGCAAGAATGCCTGCGGCTCGGGCTTCGACTACGACATGTATGTGCACCATGGCGCCGGCGCCTACATCTGCGGCGAAGAGACCGCGCTGCTCGAAAGCCTCGAAGGCAAGAAGGGCCAACCAAGGCTGAAGCCGCCATTCCCGGCGAACGTTGGCCTTTACGGCTGCCCCACCACCGTAAATAACGTCGAGACCATCGCGCAGGCGCCCGACATTATGCGGCGCGGCGCGGCGTGGTTCTCTTCACTCGGTCGGCAGAACAACACCGGCACCAAGCTCTATTGCATCTCAGGTCATGTGAATAAGCCCTGCAACGTCGAGGAGACGATGGGCATCCCATTGCGCGAGCTCTTGGAGAAACATGCGGGCGGCGTCCGCGGCGGCTGGGACAACCTGCTCGCCGTGATACCGGGCGGCTCCTCGATGCCGCTGGTGCCGGCGGGGCCTGACCAGGCCGACACGCTGCTGATGGATTTCGACGGCTGCCGTGACAAGAAGTCGGCGCTGGGCACCGCCGCCGTCATCGTGATGGACAAGTCGACCGACATCATCCGCGCGATGGCGCGCATCTCGTACTTCTACAAGCATGAGAGCTGCGGCCAGTGTACCCCCTGCCGCGAAGGCATGGGCTGGATGTGGCGCGTGCTGATGCGCATGGCCGAAGGCCGCGCGCACAAGCGCGAGATCGACATGCTGATGGACGTGACCAAGCAGATCGAGGGACACACGATCTGCGCCTTCGGCGACGGCGCGGCCTGGCCGGTGCAAGGTCTGCTGCGCCACTTCCGTCCCGAGATCGAGCGGCGCATCGACCAGTATGCGGCAAACCCGCATCCTGAGCCCGTGCTGGTGGCGGCGGAGTAAGCGATGCAGCAGCCCGCGAACCATCACCTCGCGCAACTCAACATCGGGCGTATCCGTTACGAGGTCACGGACCCGCGCATGGCGGGGTTCGTGGACAATCTCGTTTTCGTCAATGAGCTCGCCGAGCGCAGCCCCGGCTTCGTGTGGCGCTACCGCGACTCCAGTGGCAACGCGACAAACACGCGGCCGTACCCGAACGATCCGCTCATGGCCGTCAACATGTCGGTCTGGGAGAACGTCGAGTCGCTCGAAAAATATGTTTGGCACACCGTTCACAAGCGCTTCTACGGCCAGCGTCACGATTGGTTCGAGAAGATGGACGAGCGCTATTTCGTGATGTGGTGGGTGCCGGCCGGGCATCTGCCGACCATTGCGGAAGCAATCGAGCGCCTCGAACACCTGAAGAAGCATGGTCCAAGCGAGCATGCGTTCGCATGGGAAGACGTGGCGTCGGCGCAACTCTGGAAAACCGCGAGGTGCGCATGAGCACGACAGCACTCAATCCGCTGTGGCGAACACTTACGCTGCTGGCTCGCATCGACATTGCGACAAGCCTCACGATGACGGCAGCACTGCTCCTCTGGATGGCCCTGCACTGACATGACCAAGCTCATCGTCGACGGCACCGAGATCGACGTCCCTCCGGAGTACACCCTCTTGCAGGCGTGCGAGGCCGCGGGTGCGGAAATTCCGCGCTTCTGCTTCCACGAGCGGCTCTCGATCGCGGGCAATTGCCGCATGTGCCTGATCGAAGTCCCGGGCGGGCCGCCCAAGCCGCAGGCTTCCTGCGCGATGGCGGTCAAGGACCTGATGCCGAACAAGGACGGCTCGCCGAAGGTGATCCTGACCAAGTCGCCAATGGTGAAGAAGGCGCGCGAAGGCGTGATGGAGTTCCTGCTGATCAACCATCCGCTCGACTGCCCGATCTGCGATCAGGGTGGCGAGTGCGACCTGCAGGACCAGGCGATGGCCTACGGTGTCGACAACACGCGCTATCACGAGAACAAGCGCGCCGTCGAAGACAAGTACATCGGTGTGCTGGTCAAGACGATCATGAACCGCTGCATCCATTGCACGCGGTGTGTCCGCTTTGCGACCGAGGTCGCGGGCGTGCCGGAGCTCGGCGCGATCGGGCGCGGCGAGGACATGGAGATCACCACCTACCTCGAAAGCGCGATGACCTCGGAGCTGCAGGGCAACGTAGTCGATCTCTGTCCGGTCGGTGCGTTGACCTCCAAACCCTACGCTTTCGCGGCGCGGCCGTGGGAGCTGAACAAGACCGAGTCGATCGACGTCATGGACGCGCTCGGCAGCGCGATCCGCGTCGACACGCGCGGGCGCGAGGTGATGCGCATCCTGCCCCGTGTCAACGACGACGTGAATGAGGAATGGATTTCCGACAAGACGCGCCACGTGGTCGATGGCCTGCGCACCCAGCGGCTCGATCAGCCCTACATCCGGCAGGGTGGACGGCTGGTGCCGGCGTCGTGGCAGGAGGCATTCGCCGCGATCGCCGCCAAGGTGAAGGCCGCCAAGCCCGACCGCATCGGCGCGATCGCGGGCGATCTGTGCGCTGTCGAAGAGATGTTCGCGCTGAAGGAGCTCATGGGCCGCCTCGGCGCGAGCAGCATCGATTGCCGGCAGGACGGTACCGCGCTCGATCCCGCACTCGGCCGTGCGAGCTACCTCTTCAACGCGACGATTGCCGGCATCGAGCAGGCCGACGGCATCATGCTCATCGGCGCGAACCCGCGCCGGGAGGCGCCAGTGCTCAATGCGCGTATCCGCAAACGCTGGCGCGCTTCGAATCTCAAGATCGGCCTGATCGGCGAGAAGGCGGACCTGACGTACGACTACGCCTATCTGGGCGCCGGGCCTGACTCGCTGGCCGAATTCGTGAACCACGCGCCCGCCAAGCTCGAACGGCAGATCTGGCTGATCGGGCAGGGCGCGCTGGCGCGGCCCGACGGCGCCGCGATCCTCTCGATGGCCGCGAAGGCTGCCGTATACGTCGGCGCGATCAAGGACGGGTGGAACGGATTTAGCGTGCTGCACACTGCGGCTGGACGGGTCGGCGCGCTCGATATCGGTTTCGTGCCGGGACAGGGCGGGAGGTCCGCAATCGACATGGCGAAGGCAGGCAGCCTCGATGTGCTGTTTAACCTCGGCGCCGACGAAATCGACATCGCGGACGGCGCGTTCGTCGTCTACATCGGCACGCACGGCGACAAGGGTGCACATCGTGCCGACGTGATCCTGCCTGGGGCCGCGTACACCGAAAAGGCTGGCATCTACGTCAACACGGAAGGCCGGGTGCAAATGGCGGCGCGCGCGAGCTTCCCGCCGGGCGATGCGCGCGAGGACTGGGCGATCTTGCGAGCACTCTCCGATGTGCTCGGCCATAAGCTTGCCTACGACTCGCTCTCCGCCTTGCGTGTCGCCCTGTTCAAGGCGCACCCGCATCTCGCGCAGATCGACCACATTGCCCCTGGCAACGCTGCGGACATCGAGAAGCTTGCCGCACGCGGCGGCTCGACCAACAAGACGCCATTCCGCTCGCCCATTGCGGATTTCTATCTCACCAACCCGATTGCGCGCGCCTCCGCCATCATGGCGGAGTGCTCAGCGCTCGCGCGCGGCGAACGCGCGGTCGCGGCGGAGTAGGCCCGATGGCGGACTTGTTCTGGATCTATCTCTGGCCGTTGATCGTGATTGCGGCGCAGTCGGTGTTGTTGCTCGTGCTGCTGCTGGTCGCGATTGCCTATGTGCTGCTCGCCGACCGCAAGATCTGGGCGGCGGTGCAGATCAGGCGCGGACCCAACGTGGTCGGCCCCTGGGGGCTGCTGCAGTCCTTCGCCGACCTCCTCAAGTTCGTGCTGAAAGAGCCGACAATCCCGGCCGCGGCGAACAAGGGCGTGTTCCTCCTCGCCCCGCTTGTTACCTGCGTGCTCGCGCTCGCCGCCTGGGCGGTGATCCCGGTCGATCTCGGCTGGGTGATCGCCGACATCAACGTTGGCATCCTCTACATTTTCGCGATCTCCTCGCTGATGGTCTACGGCGTGATCATGGCGGGCTGGGCGTCGAACTCGAAATATCCGTTCCTCGCGGCACTGCGCTCGGCCGCGCAGATGGTTTCCTACGAGGTCTCGATCGGCTTCGTCATTATCACGGTACTGCTGTGTGTCGGTTCGTTGCGCATCACCGATATCGTGGAGGCGCAGAACACCAAATGGGGCCTGCTCGGCTGGTACTGGCTGTGGCTGTTCCCGATGTTCATCATCTTCTTCATCTCAGCGTTGGCCGAGACGAACCGTCCGCCGTTCGATCTTGTCGAAGCCGAATCCGAGCTGGTGGCCGGCTTCATGGTCGAGTACGGCTCGACTCCCTACATGATGTTCATGCTCGGCGAGTACGTGGCGATCGCCACCATGTGCGCCATGACCACGATCCTCTTCATGGGCGGCTGGCTGCCGCCGGTGCCGATCGCGCCGTTCACCTGGGTGCCGGGCGTGATCTGGTTTGTGCTGAAATGTTTCGCCGTGTTCTTCATGTTCGCATTGGTGAAGGCGTTCGTGCCGCGCTACCGCTATGATCAGTTGATGCGGCTTGGCTGGAAGGTGTTCCTGCCGCTGTCGCTTGCGATGGTGGCGATCGTCGCGGCGGTGTTGCAGTTCGGCGGCCTGGCGCCCACGTGATGGAACTGACGCTCGGCGGGTTGCTCGGTGCGATGGCCGGCGCGATTCTCGGCGGCGTGAACTACGCGATGCTGATCGGATATCTGGAAGGGTGGCTGAAGACGGCGGAAGGCACGGAATCGGAGCGCGCAGACTTTGAGGACAATCTGTCGGTGATGCGGCGCGCGATTTTGGGTTTCGATGTCGTGATTTTCGCGGCGATCGGCTACTGGCTCGGCACGAGTTATTTGAGTCCCGCCTTCAGCGCGGGGCTGAAAGGCTAGGACGATGAAACTAGATCACGCCGCGCGCGCGTTGTTCCTCAAGGAGTTCGTGCAGGCGGTCGCGCTATCGATGCGCTATTTCTTCAAGCCGAAGCCGACGCTCAACTATCCGTTCGAGAAGGGGCCCATCAGTCCCCGTTTCCGCGGCGAGCATGCGCTGCGCCGCTATCCAAATGGTGAGGAGCGCTGCATCGCCTGCAAGCTCTGCGAGGCGATCTGTCCGGCGCAGGCGATCACCATCGAGGCGGGCCCGCGCCGCAACGACGGCACGCGCCGCACCACACGCTACGACATCGACATGGTGAAGTGCATTTATTGCGGGCTGTGCCAGGAGGCATGCCCGGTGGACGCCATCGTCGAGGGGCCGAACTTTGAGTTCGCCACGGAAACGCGCGAGGAACTCTACTACGACAAGGAGCGCCTGCTTGCGAACGGCGACCGCTGGGAGCGTGAGATCGCGCGGAACATCGCGCTCGACGCGCCGTATCGCTAGCTAGCTCTAGGGGCAATCAACACGGTTTGCTCCGCCACCATTCTGGATCGTAGGGTCGCACCCGATCCTGTGGATTTCCGTAGACAGCCGAATCGACATCGATGATGCCGAGGTCGCGCAGTGTCGCGGCATCGAGCGACCTCAGAAGGCGCAACGTCGCCTGTTGCGCCCGCCAGACGAGAAAGCGGGTCATCAGTTCGCGGATGGCATTGCATAGGCGGCTGGCCGGCCCAGCCGTTCGTTGCCAGCCGATATCGCCACCCGGCAATGTCGGCACCGGGCTGAGGTCGAGAATTCCAGAGTTCGGATTGGGCATGGCAGGTCTCCTGACCGTTGGAGACCTTCATAACGCGCGGCTCCTGACAGCTTCTGTCAGCAGGGACGACGCCCGTGACAGTTTCTGTCAGCAGCGCGTGCTCAGGTCAGTTCTGCAATCTTCTCGATCTCGCGCCACTGCTTCATCAGGGCGCGCCGGCGCTGAGGATAGCGCTTGCCGGTCTCGTGCAATGCGATGATCCGATCGATGCGGAAGTGACGGAAATCGCCGCGCAGTTCGCACCATGCCGCCAGCACACGCGAACGCTCGAAGAATGCGAGCGCGATCGGCCATACGGTGCGCCGGGTGTGCTGGCCCATGACGTCGGCGTAGTCGAGGATGACCATCTGCTCCGAACGGATGGCTCCGCGGATCGGGGTAAGGTCGACGGGCTGCTGATCGGTGTCGCGACTTGGGAAGGGGACGAGGCCGATCCCTTCGACATTGTTGCGCAGATCGTCCGGGAGAACTGCGGCGATCTTGGCGAGTGCATTCATGGCCGCGTGTTCGAACGATGCGTCGGTGCGCTGCGCGACCCAGCGCAGGCCGAGCACGAGAGCCTCAAGCTCCTCGTCGGAGAACATCAGCGGCGGCAACACAAAGCCAGGTTTGAGAACGAAGCCCAGCCCGGCTTCGCCGTCGATCGGAGCGCCTTGGCCGGCCAGCGTCTGGACGTCGCGATAGATCGTTCGCAGCGACACACCGAGCTCGTCCGCAAGCGCTTGCCCGCTCACCGGACGGCGGTGGCGGCGCAGCGCCTGGATGAGTTCAAGCAGCCGCTCCGACCGCGACATCGGTTGCTCCCGCCGGGAGGATACCGCTATCACGGCATGCTGTCAGTTCTTGTCAGTATGGTGGTCCGCCGCCGCGGTCGCGGGTGCTTACCGCTTCGCTCGCCACCAGTTTGCATCGTAGCCCCGCATCCGGTCACGCGGGTCGCCGTAGACCGCCGACTCAATGTCCGAGATGCCAAGGTCACGCAATGTGGCAGCATCGACCGCGCGCAGCGCCCGGAGTGTCGCGCGCTGGGCGCGCCAGGTCAGAAAGCGTGTCGCGAGGTCGTTCAAGCGGCCGACAGGCCGCGCCGGCACGGCGGCCTCGGGCCAACCCGCAAAAGGCGCAAGCGCGAGCGTCCAGGTTTCGGTCGCGGAGACATCGATCATGGCCATGAATGGCCTCCATCAGTATTATAGATGAGTTATCCTCATCTCCATACTCACAGGATCGTGCTGGCGGGCCGTTCTGACAAACGATATTGTCTCATCATATGCCTGAGAAAAGCTCAGTAATATCGCAGCCGCTGATGCCGCTGAATGCGCTCCGCGCCTTCGAGGCAATCGCGCGCCACATGAGCTTCGCGCGGGCGGCGAAGGAACTGCACGTCACGCCGGCGGCGCTGAGCCACCAGATCCGCGGGCTCGAGGAGCAGCTCGGGCTTGCGCTGTTCACCCGCCGCACTCGCTCGATTGAGCTGACCGAGGCTGGCCGCACCCTTTATCCCGGCCTGCATGCGGGCTTCGAGAGCGTTCGCGGCGCGGTCGCGCGGCTAGACCGCGAGCGCGATGCCAACATCCTGGTGATCAGCGCGACCGTTGGCCTTGCCGCCAAGTGGCTGGTGCCGCGGCTGTGGCGTTTCCTGCACGCGAACCCTCACATCGATGCGCGCGTCTCCGCCACCATGAAGCTTGCGGACTTCGCCGCCGACGGCGTCGATGTCGCGATCCGCATGAGCGACGGCAATCATCCCGACTTGCATGTGGAGGGATTGTTCGAGGACGCGATGCTCCCGGTGTGCGCACCGCGCCTGGTCGAGGAGGGGTTACGCGCGCCGGCCGACCTCGCGCGCTTTGCGTTGATCCACCACGACGTCACGACCTCGATGCGCGCGCCGCCGAAATGGGGAGAGTGGCTCGCGCTCGCCGGCGTGACCGGCATCGATGCGTCGCGCGGCCTGCGGGTGAACGTCGCGGATCACGCGCTCGATGCCGCCGTCGCAGGCGCCGGGGTTTCACTCTCGTTCAAGCTGATTGCCTCGGACGATGTGCACGCCGGTCGCTTGGTTTGCCCATTTGGCCCGGAGTTATCGCTCGATATCGGCTACCATTTTGTTTGCCCGAAGGGGCACGAGACAAAGCCGAAAGTGCGCGCCTTCCGCGACTGGCTCTTCGCTGAAATGGAGGAGACGAAGGCGAAGTGGGCGGCCCTGCCATCGCGGTAACTCATCCGGCTGACCGCGAGCGAGAGCCAGAATCCGTGGCTTCCGGGATGACGCAGAGTTGACGCTTGCGTTCGCGTCGCGCCGCGGACAACAATCGGCGCGACGGGGGCGCGATGCCGGGCATTTCCATTCATGTGGTCGATGTGTCGCGCGGGGTCGTGGCGAGCGGCATGCGCGTCGAGTTGTTTGCGGTCACCGAGAGCACGCCGCGGCTCATCGCCGCCGGGAGCCTGAGCAATACCGGTGTGCTTGCCGATCCGGCGCTGAACGGGCGGTTCGAGCCTGGATTCTACGAGGCGCGCTTCCATGCCGCCGACTACTACCGCGCCGCAACCGTCGCCGCGCCGGCTGTGCCGTTCCTTGACGTCATCACCTACCGCTTCGGGATCGCCGACCCGGAGGCGCACTATCACCTGCCGATGAAGTGCACACCGTGGGGATATTCATGTTTTCGCGGAGGCGCGTAGGCGGCGGGCGGGCCCGCAACTTGCATGACCACGCCGCTATCAGAGTGATCAGGGAGAACAGAATGAACCGGCTGACTGCGATTTTCGTGGGTGTGGCGCTGCTGTGCGCGGCGCCGGCCGTTGCGCAGGACTATCCGACCAAACCGGTCCGCATCGTGGTGACCTTCCCGCCGGGCGGATCGAGCGATGTGACGGCGCGGGCACTGTCAGTCCCGCTGCAGAAGGCGCTTGGCCAGCCGATCGTGGTCGACAACAAGCCGGGCGCCGGCGGCACGATCGCCGCAACGGAAGTCTTCCGTGCCGCACCGGACGGCTACAATCTGTTGATGTCGAATACGACGCCGATCTCACTCGCGCCGTTCATGCTCGATCCGCAGCCCTACGACTCGATCAAGGGCTTCACGCATGTTGCGCTGGTTGCGACCGTGCCGGACGTCGTCATGGTGCACCCATCCGTGCCGGCGAAAAACATGGCCGAGCTGATCACCTGGATCAAAGCGCAGGACAAGAAAGTGTTCTTCGGTTCGGGCGGCGTCGGCTCGATCGGGCACATCCTCGGCGAGCTGTTCAAGAAGCAGACCGGTTTGAACATCGAGCATGTCGGCTATCGCGGCAGCGCGCCGATGATCACCGACCTGATCGCGGGACGCTTGAGCTTCTCATTCGACACGCTGCCGCAGAACGTGCCGCACATCAAAGCCGAAAAGCTGCGCCCGCTCGCGGTCACATCGCGCGCCCGTTCGCACGTCGCACCCGATATCCCGACCGTGGTCGAGGCCGGCATGGAGTATCTAGTCTCGGAGAACTTCATCGGCGTGTCGGCGCCCGCGAACCTGCCGCCCGCCGTGATTGCCAAGCTGCACGGCGCGATCCAGGCATCGCTCGACGATCCGCAATTCGTCGCCCGCATGAACGACCTCGGCCTGACGGTGCGCAAGATGTCGCAACCCGAGTTCGCAAGCTTCGTGCAGAGCCAGGTGCAGGGCTGGGCCGAGCCCGTCAAGGCTTCCGGCGCGAAGCTCAACTGAGCGGATGGGCATCCGCGGTCCGCGCGATTTTTGGGCCGGCGCCATCTATCTGGCGCTGGCCGCGGTCGTCATCGCGATCGGGCGGAACTACTCGTTCGGATCGAGTGCCCGAATGGGACCAGGATATTTCCCGGTCGTGCTCGGCGCGATCCTGGCGCTGCTCGGCCTGATTTCGCTGGTTCGCTCGTTCGTGGCCCCGGGTGAGCCCATCGCGGCTTTCGCGTGGCGGCCGCTGCTCTTGATCCTCGGCGCGGTCGTGCTGTTCGGGCTGCTGCTCGAGCGGGCCGGCGTGATCATCGCGCTTGGCGCGCTGATGACGGTCGGTGCGCTCGCGAGCCGTTATTCGCGCTTCGATCTCACGACGGTCGCGTCGTTCGCCGGGTTGATCGCGCTCTGTGTACTGGTGTTCGTCAAGGGCCTCGGCGTGCCGATGCCACTCATCGGCAGCTGGTTCGGCGGATAGTTCATGGACGTCCTCGCCAACCTCGCGCTCGGCTTTCAGACGGCGATGAGCCTGTCGAACCTCATGTATTGCCTGATCGGGGTGTTCCTCGGCACGGCGGTCGGCGTTCTGCCCGGCATCGGTCCCATTGCCACGATCGCGATGCTGCTGCCGATCACGTTCGGCCTGCCGCCGGTCTCGGCGCTGATCATGCTGTCCGGCATCTACTATGGCGCGCAGTATGGTGGCTCCACCACGGCGATCCTGATCAACCTGCCGGGCGAGTCCGCCTCGGTCGTCACCGCGCTCGACGGCTACCGCATGGCGCGGCAGGGCAGGGCGGGGCTCGCGCTTGCGACCTCTGCGATCGGCTCGTTCATCGCCGGATCGATCGCGACCGTGCTGGTCGCGCTGTTCGCTCCGCCGCTCGCCGAGGTCGCGCTGCGGTTCGGCCCGGCGGAATATTTCTCGCTGATGGTGCTCGGGCTCGTCGCCTCGATCGTGCTGGCGAGCGGCTCGCTCTTGCATGCCATCGCGATGGTGGTGGTCGGGCTGGTGCTCGGCCTGGTCGGCACCGACGTGAACTCCGGCACGGCGCGCTACAGCTTCGGCTTCCCACAGCTTGCTGACGGGATCGGATTCGTCGTCATTGCGATGGGAATGTTCGGCCTCGCCGAGATTATCAGCAACCTCGAAAACGAGGCGACACGTTCCGCCATCATCACCCATGTGAAGGGCCTCTTGCCGTCACGCGAGGACTGGAAGCGCATCATCGGGCCGATCCTGCGCGGGACTGCGCTTGGCTCCGCGCTCGGCATCCTGCCGGGCGGCGGGGCGATCCTCGCTTCGTTCGCCTCCTATTCGCTGGAGAAGAAGATCTCGAAGACGCCGGAGCAGTTCGGGAAAGGGGCGATCGAGGGCGTGGCAGCCCCGGAAAGCGCCAACAACGCGGGCGCGCAGACCTCGTTCATCCCGATGCTGACGCTGGGCATCCCGGCGAACCCCGTGATGGCGCTGATGATCGGCGCACTGATGATCCAGGGCATTCAGCCGGGCCCGACCATCATCACCGAACAGGCGACGCTGTTCTGGGGCGTCGTCGTCTCAATGTGGATCGGCAACGTGTTCCTGCTGATCCTCAACCTGCCGCTGATCGGCCTGTGGGTGCGCATGATCACGGTGCCGTATCACCTGCTGTTCCCGGCCATCATGGTGTTCTGCGCCATCGGCGTCTTTTCGATCAGCAACACCACCTTCGACGTCTACCTGATGGCTCTGTTCGGCCTTATCGGTTACGTGTTCCACAAGATCGGCTGCGAGCCGACGCCGCTCCTGCTGGGCTTTATCCTCGGGCCCCCGATGGAGGAATTCCTGCGCCGCGCGCTGGTGTTGTCGGAGGGGAGTGCCGCTGTGCTGGTGACCGAGCCGTTGAGCGCGGCGCTCCTGTTGGTGGCGGCGTTGCTCCTCGCGACCGTGCTCATGCCGACGATTGCCAGAAAGCGCGCCGAAACCTTTGTTTCGGAAGGGTGATTGGGATCTGCCGCCGACGCTGCGCGGGTCCGTCCGATCCCCGTTGCCGCACGCCATTTGCCGCGCTAGGACAGGCGCGCCCGGCCGGGCCCACGAGACCTGAATGATTCTTGCCGCCCTGTTTTTCTACCTCTTTGCGGGGGTTTGCGTCGCGTCGGCCTTCATGGTGATCGCGGCAAAGAACCCCGTGCACTCCGTGCTGTTCCTGATCCTCGCCTTCGTCAACGCGGCGGGGCTGTTCGTGCTGCTTGGTGCCGAGTTCCTCGCGATGATCCTGATCGTCGTCTATGTCGGCGCGGTCGCGGTGCTGTTCCTGTTCGTCGTCATGATGCTCGACGTCGATTTCGCCGAGCTGCGCCAAGGCTTCCTCAACTACCTGCCGGTCGGTGCCTTCGTTGGGGCGATCGTTCTGGTCGAACTGCTGCTCGTCGTAGGTGGTTGGGTCATCGGCGCAGGGGCGCCCAAGGCGATCACGGCGCCGATCCCGCCGCTCGACACGGTGACCAACACCGAGGCGCTCGGCCTCGTGCTCTACACCCGCTACATCTATTACTTCCAGGCCGCCGGCATCATCCTGCTGGTCGCGATGGTCGGCGCGATCGTGCTGACGCTGCGCCACAAGGAGCGCGTCAAGCGCCAGGACATGGGCGCGCAGGTGCGCCGGACCAAGGCGGAAGCCATGGAGGTCGTGAAGGTGCGGCCGGGGCAGGGACTCACATGACCGTCGGCCTCGGACACTATCTTTCGGTTGCCGCGATCCTGTTCACGCTCGGGATCCTCGGGATCTTCATCAACCGCAAGAACGTGATCGTCATCCTGATGTCGATCGAGCTGATCCTGCTCGCCGTCAACATCAACCTGGTCTCCTTCTCATCCTTCCTCGGCGACCTGGTCGGACAGGTGTTCGCACTGCTGGTGCTCACTGTCGCGGCCGCGGAAGCGGCAATCGGGCTCGCCATCCTCGTGGTGTTCTACCGCAACCGCGGCTCGATCGCGGTGGAAGACATCAATCTGATGAAGGGTTGAGTGTGATCGCTAACATCAACGCACACTCCGTCATGCCCGGCCTTGTGCCGGGCATCTACGACTTGCGTGTTGAGCCGAAGACGTGGATGGCCGGGACAAGCCCGGCCATGACGAAAGAGAGGGCATAAGCCCCATGTATCAGGCCATCGTCTTTCTTCCGCTGCTTGGCTTTTTCGTCGCCGGACTGATCTCACTGGCCGGCGCGCGGCAGCGGCACCCTGGCGGCTCGCCCGGCCACGGCGCGGAGGACCACGCGCACGACCATGGGCCACATACCGGCGGTGGCGCGCCCGACCCGCATGGCGCGCACGCCGCCGCACACGAGACGCATCACGAAGACCATCCACATGAGCCGCCGGCCGCGGGCTCGCGCGCAGCGGAGCTTGTCACCACGTTGTTCCTCTTCGTCGCGATGGTGCTTTCCTGGATGGCCTTCTATCGCGTCGGCTTTGCGCATCAGGATTCGCGCGAGGTGCTGCTCGCCTGGATGCATTCGGGCGACCTGAAGGTCGACTGGACCATCCGCGTCGATACGCTGGTGGCCGTGATGCTGGTGGTGGTCACGACGGTGTCTGCCTTCGTGCACCTCTATTCCATCGGCTACATGGAAGAGGACCCCTACCGGCCGCGGTTCTTTGCCTACCTGTCGCTGTTTACCTTCGCGATGTTGATGCTTGTGACGGCCGACAATCTCGTGCAGCTCTTTTTCGGCTGGGAGGGTGTGGGCCTGGCGAGCTACCTGCTGATCGGCTTCTGGTACCACAAGCCGGAGGCGAATGCGGCGGCGATCAAGGCGTTCGTCGTCAACCGCGTCGGCGACTTCGGTTTTGCGCTCGGCATCTTCGCCGTGTTCATGATGACCGGCGCGGTCGACCTCGACACCGTATTTGCGCAGGCTCCCGCGCTCACTGGCAAGACCATCAACTTCTTCGGCTGGCATGCCGATGCGCTGACGCTGATTTGCCTGCTCTTGTTCATGGGCGCGATGGGCAAGTCGGCGCAATTTCTCCTGCACACCTGGCTGCCCGACGCGATGGAAGGCCCGACGCCGGTTTCTGCGCTGATCCACGCCGCCACGATGGTAACGGCCGGCGTCTTCATGGTGGCGCGGCTCTCGCCGCTGTTCGAGCTTGCGCCCAAAGCCCAGGCGTTCGTGACGCTGGTCGGCGCGACCACGGCGTTCTTCGCCGCGACCGTCGGGCTCGTGCAGAACGACATCAAGCGCGTGGTCGCTTACTCGACCTGCTCGCAGCTCGGCTACATGTTCGTCGCGATGGGCGTCGGCGCCTACTCGGTCGGCATGTTCCACCTGTTCACGCATGCCTTCTTCAAGGCGCTGCTGTTCCTCGGCTCCGGCTCGGTCATCCATGCGATGCATCACGAGCAGGACATGCGGAGGATGGGCGGGCTGCGCGACAAGCTGCCCATCACCTACGTGTGCATGCTGATCGGAACGCTCGCGCTCACCGGTTTCCCGCTCACGGCAGGCTATTTCTCCAAGGACGCGATCATCGAGGCGGCGGCGGCGGGCCACAATCCGTTCGCGGCTTATGCCTTCGTGATGACCGTCGTCGCCGCGCTGCTCACCTCGTTCTATTCATGGCGGCTTGTGTTCATGACCTTCCATGGCAAGCCGGCCGACAAGCATGCCTACGAGCATGCGCATGAGAGCCCTTGGGTCATCGTTGCCCCGCTGATCTTCCTTGCGGCCGGCTCGATCCTCGCGGGCTATCCGTTTAAGGAACTGTTCGCAGGCGAGAAGGTCGGCGAGTTCTTCCGCGAGTCGCTCAAGTTCGGGCCGGACAACCACATCCTGCACGACATGCACAGCCTGCACTGGTCGGTCCCATGGGTTCCGACCGTGATGATGGCAATCGGTTTTCTCGTCGCCTATCAGTTCTACATCCGTCGGCCCGACCTGCCGAAGGCGCTCGCCGAGCAGCAGGAGCCGCTCTACAGGTTCCTGCTCAACAAGTGGTACTTCGACGAAATCTACGACCTGATCTTCGTGCGTCCCGCGCTGTGGCTCGGCCGGGTGCTGTGGAAGGGCGGTGACGGCTTCGTCATTGATGGCCTCGGCCCAGACGGCGTGTCGGCGCGCGTGCTCGATGTGACGCGCAACGTGATCCGGCTGCAGACCGGCTACCTATATCACTATGCCTTCGCGATGCTGATCGGAATCGCGGCGTTCATCACTTGGTTCATGTTCTACGGGGGAGGCCACTGATGTCGAGCTGGCCCATCCTGTCGATCACCACGTTCCTGCCGCTGCTCGGCGTGCTCTGGATCTTCTGCCTGCAGGGCGACGACGAGGCGGTGCGGCGCAATGCGCGCTGGGCCGCGCTGTGGACCACGCTGGTGACGTTCGGTGTGTCGCTCATTCTGGTCTGGCGCTTCGATCCGGCTTCGCCGGAATTTCAATTCGTCGAGAAGCATCCCTGGCTGGGCGGGCTCGGTGCCTATCACATGGGCGTGGACGGCATCTCGCTGCCGTTCGTGATCCTCACCACCGGGCTGATGCCGCTCTGCATCCTGGCGAGCTGGGAGGTGATCCAGACGCGCGTGAAGGAATACATGGTCGCCTTCCTCGCGCTCGAAACGCTGATGGTCGGCACCTTCTCGGCGCTCGATCTCGTCGTGTTCTACCTCTTCTTCGAGGGCGGGCTCATTCCGATGTTCCTGATCATCGGCGTTTGGGGCGGACCGCGCCGCGTCTACGCGAGCTTCAAGTTCTTCCTCTATACGCTGCTCGGCTCGGTCCTGATGCTGCTCGCCATCATGGCGATGTACTGGCAGGCGAACACCACCGACATTCCGACGCTAATGAAGTTCGGCTTCCCGCAGGGCATGCAGACCTGGCTGTGGCTCGCCTTCTTTGCCTCGTTCGCCGTGAAGATGCCGATGTGGCCGGTTCACACCTGGCTCCCCGACGCACACGTCGAGGCGCCGACCGCGGGCTCGGTGATCCTCGCCGCGATCCTGCTAAAAATGGGCGGGTACGGCTTCCTGCGCTTCTCGCTCCCCATGTTCCCGCACGCGTCGGCCGACCTTGCGCCGCTGATCTTCACGCTCTCGGTGATCGCCATCGTCTACACGTCGCTGGTCGCGATGGTGCAGGAGGACATGAAGAAGCTGATCGCCTACTCCTCGGTCGCGCACATGGGCTTTGTCACCATGGGCATCTTCGCGCGGACCACGCAGGGTGTCGCGGGCGGCATCTTCCAGATGATCTCGCACGGGCTGGTCTCCGCCGCGCTCTTTCTCTGCGTCGGTGTCGTCTACGACCGGCTGCACACGCGCGAGATCGCCGCCTATGGCGGGCTCGTGAACAACATGCCGGTCTACGCCTTTGTGTTCCTGCTCTTCACGCTCGCCAACGTCGGACTGCCCGGCACATCCGGCTTCATCGGCGAATTCCTGGCGCTGCTGGGGACGTTCAAGTCGAACATTCCGGTGGCGACGCTTGCAACGCTCGGCGTGATCCTCTCGGCCTGCTACGCGCTCTGGCTCTATCGCAAGGTGGTGTTCGGCGTGATCACCAAGCCGGCCGTCGCCGCGATGCGCGACATGGGCACCCGCGAGATTTGCATATTCGTGCCGCTGGTGGTGCTTACCATCCTGTTCGGCGTTTATCCTAAGCCGGTGCTCGACATGTCGGCAGCCTCGGTGGCGCAGCTACTCGAGAACTATCAGGCGGCGGTGGCGCCGAAGAAGGCTGCGGAGGTGCGCGGTGGTCCCACCGCTGGGACGGTGACGAAATGAACACCGTCCCCGCATTGCTTCCGGCATTGCCCGAGATCGTGCTTGCGCTCGGCGCGATGGCGCTGGTGATCTACGGCGCGTTCGCGGGCGAGCGGACGGCGAACACGATCAACTGGGCTGCGTTCGGCCTGCTCATCGTCGCAGGTCTGATCCTGATGTGGCTGCCAGCCGGCAAGCTCGTCACATTTGGCGGCGGCTTCATCCTCGATGATTTTGCGCGCGTGCTGAAGGTCCTCGCGCTCACCGGCTCCGCCGTTACCATCGTGCTGGCGCGCGACTATTTCGCGGCAGAGCGAGGAAGCAAATTCGAGTTCGGCATCCTGATCCTGCTCTCCACCACCGGCATGCTGATGCTGATCTCGGCGGCCGATCTGATCGCGCTTTATCTCGGCCTCGAGCTGATGAGCTTGGCGCTGTACGTGGTGGCAGCGATCGATCGCGACAACGTTCGCTCGACCGAGGCTGGGCTGAAATACTTTGTGCTCGGCGCGCTCTCCTCCGGGATGCTGCTCTATGGCGCGTCGCTGATCTACGGCTTCACGGGGACGGTCAATTTCCTCGGAATCGCGCAGGCGGCAGGGCATGGAGGGGTCGGGCTGACCTTCGGGCTGGTGTTCCTGTTCGCGGGCTTCTGCTTCAAGGTTTCGGCGGTGCCGTTCCACATGTGGACGCCCGATGTCTACGAGGGCGCGCCGACGCCGGTCACGGCGTTCTTCTCCTCTGCTCCGAAGATCGCCGCGATGGCCATTTTCGTGCGTGCGCCCATCGCAGCATTCCCCGAGATCACGCCGCAATGGCAACAGATCGTGGTGTTCGTCGCGATCGCCTCGATGGCGCTTGGCTCGTTCGCGGCGATCGGCCAGCGCAACATCAAGCGGCTGATGGCTTATTCGTCGATCGGTAACATGGGCTTTGCGCTGGTCGGACTCGCCGCCGGCACGCCGGAAGGCGTGCAGGGCGTGATCGTCTACATGGCGATCTACCTGGCGATGACGCTTGGCACGTTTGCGGGAATTCTCGCCATGCGCCAACGCGGCGTCCTGGTCGAGAACATTTCCGATCTCGCCGGCCTCGCGCGCACCAACGGTCCGATGGCGTTCTTCCTCGGCGTAATGATGTTCTCGCTTGCCGGTATCCCGCCGCTCGCGGGCTTCTTCGCGAAGTATTTCGTGTTCCTCGCCGCGATCAAGGCCGGGCTTTACACGCTCGCCGTGCTCGGTGTTCTCGCGAGCGTGGTCGGCGCCTACTACTATCTCGGCATCGTCAAGGTGATGTATTTCGATGAGCCGACCAGCAGATTTGAGCCCATGCCCAGTGCCTTGAAGGTCCTGCTCGCCGTGAGCGGCGTCCTCATGATCCTGTTCATTGCCTATCCTGCGCCGCTGGTGGCGGCGGCAGCAGCAGCAGCGAAGTCATTGTTCTGATGCAGCTCCATCCCGACGCTGATCGTTCCGGCGTCCGTCTGATCGCTTACGAGACCCTCGGCTCGACCAATGCGGAAGCGCTCGCGCGCGGGCGGGCGGGCGAGCGCGGCCCATTCTGGATTGCTGCGACACGACAGACGGCAGGGCGCGGCCGGCGCGGCAATGCCTGGGTCTCGGAGCCGGGAAACCTCTACGCAAGCCTTCTGCTGATCGATGCGGCGCCGGCCGCGCACCTGCCCGAGCTTTGTTTTGTCGTGGGGCTGGCGGTGCGTGATGCGGTTTGCGCGGTCGCGCCACGCCTTGCCTCGCAGCTCAAGCTGAAATGGCCGAACGACCTGCTGCTCGATGACGAAAAGCTCGCCGGCATTTTGATCGAGGTGGAGAGCGCGGGTGGAAAGACAATCACGGCGGCCGGGATCGGCGTGAATTGCGCGCATCATCCCGAGACGCTGCCTTACGCGGCGGCCGACCTCGCGGCGCAAGGCGTCGCCGTCACACCCGCAGCACTGATGAAAGAGCTGTCGCGCACGATGGTGGCGCGCCTTGCTCAATGGGATCGCGGCGCGGCTTTTGCGGCGATCCGGTCGGAATGGCTGTTCCATGCGGCGGGCCTGGGAGGCGATATCCGTGTGCGCCTTTCGGACCGCGAACTGACCGGCAGGTTCGAAGCGCTCGATCAGATGGGACGGTTGATGCTTCGCCTGCCCGGCGGGTCGATCGAAACGATTTCGGCAGGTGAAGTGTTCGCACCTGCACGAGCGCACGCCTGATGGCTCGCGAGCTCGTGTTCGCGCCGCTCGGCGGCGCCGGCGAGATCGGCATGAATCTCGCGCTCTATGGCATCGGCGAGGGCGCGAACCGCAAGTGGATCGCCGTCGATCTGGGCGTGTCGTTCGCAGGCGAGGAACTGCCGGGCATCGACCTGATCATGCCGGACATCGCGTTCCTGATTGCGGAGCGGCGCAATCTGCTCGGGCTCGTGCTCACTCACGCACACGAGGATCACTTCGGCGCGCTGCTCGATTTGTGGCCGCGGCTGCGCTGCCCCGTTTATGCGACGCCGTTCACTGCCTCGCTGCTCGCCGCGAAGCGCGAAGGGGAGCCCGGAGCGCTCGACGTGCCGGTCAATGTTGTGCCACTGGGCGCGCGTTTTGCGCTGGGCGAGTTCGACATCGAACTGGTCTCGGTCGCACACTCGATCCCGGAATCAAACGCGCTGATCATCCGCACGCCGCTCGGCAATGTGCTCCACACAGGCGACTGGAAGCTTGATCCCACGCCGGTGCTCGGCCCGCCGACCGACGAGGCCAAGCTCAAGGCGCTCGGCGATGAAGGCTGCCTTGCGCTGATCGGCGACTCGACCAATGCGGTGCGCGATGGCCGGTCGCCATCGGAGCGGGACGTGGCACGCACGCTGCGCGACCTGATCGGTGCCGCGAAAGGCCGCATCGCGGTCACGACGTTTGCCTCGAACGTCGCGCGTATGCGCTCGGTCGCCGAAGCCGCCGCCGCCGCGGGGCGCGAGGTCGTCGTGGTTGGCCGCGCGATGGATCGTATCTCGCAGGTCGCGCGTGAGAACGGCTATCTCGAAGGCATCAACGAATTTCGCGGTACCGATGTGTACGGCCATCTGCCGCCCGACAAGGTGGTGGCGCTCTGCACCGGCAGCCAGGGTGAGCCGCGTGCGGCGCTCGCGCGTATCGCCGAGGACCAGCACCCCGACGTGACCTTTTCCAGGGGCGACACCGTGATCTTCTCCTCCCGCACCATTCCGGGGAACGAGAAGGCAGTCGGACGGGTGATCAACGGGTTGGTGCGGCAGGGTATCGAGGTGATCACCGACCGCACGCATCTGGTGCATGTCTCCGGACATCCGCGCCGCGCCGAGATGGAGGAAATGTATCGCTGGGTGCGCCCGCGGGTGGCGATCCCGGTGCATGGAGAGGCGCTGCATCTGGCCGAGCATGCGAAGCTTGCGCGCGCTGTCGGCGTGCCAGAAGTCGTACTGTGCGGCGACGGCGATCTGGTGCGGCTTGCGCCGGACGCCGGCGTGATCGATGAGGTGCCGGCGGCGCGGCTCTACAAAGACGGCGCGATCCTGGTTTCGGCCGAGCAGCGCACGGTCGCGGACCGGCGGCGCCTGAGCTTCGCGGGCATCGTGGTCGTGGCGCTGGTGCTCTCCGACAAGGGCGCGCTCCTCGCCGACCCGGATGTGGAGCTGATCGGCATTCCGGAGTTCAACGCTGACAAGGCTTCGATGCATCAGATCGCCTATGAGGCTGTGATCGAGACCTTCGAGTCGCTGCCCAAGCCACGCCGGCGCGATCCGCAGGCGGTCGAAGAGTCGATCAAGCGCGCCGTTCGCGGCGCGATCGCCGGCCATTGGCAGAAGAAGCCGATATGCCTGGTGCAGGCGATCGTCGTATAGTCTGCGCGCCGGAGTTGGAGGCAGAATGATCGGCCGATTGAACCACGTCGCCATTGCGGTCGGCGACATCGCGAAAGCGTCGAGGCTCTACAAGGAAACGCTCGGCGCGGACGTCTCCGGCGTGGTGCCGCAGCCCGACCACGGCGTGAACACCGTGTTCATCACGCTGCCGAACACCAAGATCGAGTTGCTCGAGCCGCTCGGCGAGAACTCGCCGATCGCGAAATTCCTCGAGCGCAATCCGGACGGCGGCATCCATCACATTTGCTACGAGGTCGACGACATTCTCGCCGCGCGCGACAAGCTCAAGTCCGAGGGGGCGCGTGTGCTGGGCGATGGCAATCCACGGATCGGCGCGCACGGCAAGCCGGTGCTGTTCCTGCATCCGAAGGATTTCTGCGGCACGCTGGTGGAGATCGAGCAGGCGTGAGGCCTGCTCAGCCCCATCATGGCCTGGACCACCGCGCTCGCGATCTACTTCATCATCTGGTGGGTGGTGCTGTTCGCGGTACTGCCGTTCGGCGTGCGCAATCCCTCAGAGGAGGGTGTCACAGTCGAGACGGGTCACGATCCGGGCGCGCCGACCGTGCTGGGGATGGGCAAGAAGCTGATCTGGACCACGGTGATCGCATCGGGGCTCTTTGCGATATGTTGGGCGGTATACGTGTATCGGTTGGTGTCGCTTGAGGATCTGGCGACGCTGTGGGGACTCCTAAAGTAGCTCGGATGGAGCGCAGCGAAATCCGGGAGCGGTCCCGCATTACGCTTCGCTCCGTGCGGGCTACACACCCCGCGCCTTCAGCACCATCTGCGTCTGCGTGACCACCGCGCAAAGTCTTCCGTCGCCGCGCGTGATCCTGGTCTGCCACACCATCGTCGAGCGTCCCTTGTGCAGCGGCAGGCATTCGGCACGCGCCGTGTCGCCCAGCGGTATCGCGGCAAAGAAGTTCGTCTTGCTCTCGATCGTCGTCGTGGTCTCGCCCTCTTTCAGGTTCGCAACCGTTGCGACCGCGCCGATTGTGTCGGCGAATGCCATATAGGCGCCGCCGTGCAGCACGTTCGGCCGGGTGCAAAGGTCCTCGCGAACCTTCAGCTCGCCGACGACGGCGTCGGTGGTGACACTAACGAGCGTGACGCCCATCAGATTTGCGAAAGGGAGCGTTCCGAGATCCGGCATGCAAAGGTCCTCTGTCTAAAAAGGAGATGATTGTCGTTGGCCGGGGAAGGTCAACCACGCGTACGGTGACGTCGCATCTCAGAGACAAAAAAATGAGCAGGGCCAAAGCCCTGCTCGGGATATCGTAACCTGAAGCCCAGCTCGACCAGCTTCTTATTGTCGCCGAGGACGGCTGCGGTTGAACGCGCCGCCGGGCTTTCTCCCTCCCAAGACTTGGACCGCACGTGAGAGTGATTGGCTCTTCCGGCCTGCTCCTCTCCCTTGCGCGGCGGCACCCTAACCGAACTCGAATCGGTTGTCATCACGGAACAGGACGCAACTTTATTGCCCGCCGGGAACCGGGCGTGCGAGTGCCGCAACGTGTTTGCGCTTCCGGGCATGGGCTTTGCCTAAGAACGAGAGGGTTCATGCCCGTGAGCCGGTGACACCGGAATGACGCTTTCGGGCCATATCCGAAGGCTTTGACAGCCCTTGTGTTTTCTTACCCATTCCGGTTTCACTCGCCGCGCCCGCCGCCGAGCCACCTGAGTCGCACCATGCGTCTGTCCCGCTATTTCCTGCCGATCTTGCGTGAAGCGCCCCGCGAGGCGGAGATCGTTTCGCACCGACTGATGCTGCGCGCCGGGATGATGCGGCAGGAGGCCGCAGGCATTTACGCCTTCCTGCCGCTCGGGTTGCGGGTGCTCAACAAGGTCTGCCGGATCATACGCGAGGAGCAGGACCGCTCCGGCGCAATCGAACTTCTGATGCCGACCATCCAGTCCGCCGACCTCTGGCGCGAGAGCGGACGCTATGAGGCGTATGGAAAGGAGATGCTGCGCATCAAGGACCGGCATGAGCGCGACATGCTCTACGGCCCGACCAACGAAGAGATGATCACGGAGATGGTCCGCGCATATGTGCGGTCATACAAGGATCTGCCGCTCAACCTCTATCACATCCAGTGGAAGTTCCGCGACGAGGTGCGGCCACGCTTCGGCGTGATGCGCGGGCGCGAATTCCTGATGAAGGATGCATACTCCTTCGATCTCGATCAGGCCGGCGCGCGGCACTCCTACAACAAGATGTTCGTCGCCTACCTGCGCACCTTCGCGCGGCTTGGCCTGAAATCGATCCCGATGCGTGCCGATACGGGGCCGATCGGCGGCGACCTGTCCCACGAGTTCATCATCCTCGCCGACACCGGCGAGAGCGAGGTCTACTGCCACAAGGATTACCTCGACTTCGCGGTACCGGGTGCCGATGTCGATTTCGACGATGCCGCAGGCATTCAGAGCATCGTCGACAAATGGACCTCGCTCTATGCGGCGACCTCGGAGATGCACGAGCCGGAGAAATACGGCGTGCTGCCCCCCGACAAGCAGGTGTCGGCGCGCGGCATTGAGGTCGGACACATCTTCTATTTCGGCACCAAGTATTCCGAGCCGATGAAGGCTGTGGTGGCTGGGCCCGACGGCAAGGAGGTGCCCCTGCACGGTGGCTCGTACGGAATTGGTCCGTCGCGCCTCGTCGCAGCGATCATCGAGGCCTGTCACGACGAGGCCGGCATCAAATGGCCAGAGGCGGTTGCACCGTTCGACGTGCTTATCCTCAATCTCAAACAAGGGGATGCGGCGACTGACGCGGCGTCCGAGCAACTCTACAAGGAACTGGGCGCAAAAGGCCTCGACGTGCTCTATCACGACAGCGACGAGCGGCCCGGCGCGAAGTTCGCGACCGCCGACCTGATCGGCATCCCCTGGCAGATCCTCGTCGGACCCAAGGGGCTGGCGTCCGGCCAGGTCGAACTAAAGTCTCGCGCCGACGGTAGCCGGATCATGCTGACGCCGGCGGAAGCGGTGGCACGGCTTGGACGCTAGTTTGTTCGCTCGCAGCTCCTTGTGCGCGGTGTTCGTTGGCCCGAAACCGCCAGAATCGGATGAAATGCCGGAATTGGACGGACATTAATGGCAGAGCCTGCGGGTACCCGGCCTTTCGCTCCATTCGAATGGATGGTGTCGCTGCGCTATCTGCGTTCGCGGCGCAAGGAAGGATTCATCTCCGTCATCGCCGGGTTCTCGTTTCTCGGCATCATGCTCGGCGTTGCGACGCTGATCATCGTGATGGCGGTGATGAACGGCTTCCGCAAGGAGTTGCTGGACAAGATCTTGGGTTTGAATGGCCACCTGCTGGTACAGCCGCTCGAGCAGCCGTTGACCGACTGGGAGGTTGTCTCGGACCGGCTCTCAAAGGTCCCCGGCGTGCGGCTTGCGGCGCCGCTGGTGGAAGGCCAAGCGCTCGCATCCTCGCCGTTCAATTCGGCGGGTGTTCTGGTTCGCGGCATCCGCGCCGCCGATCTCACCAAGCTCAGTTCGATCGCAAACAATCTGAAGCAGGGCACGCTCGAAGGTTTCGACACCGGCCAAGGCCTCGCGATTGGCCGTCGTCTCTCCGATAATCTTTCGGTGCGCGCCGGCGACAACATCACGCTGGTCGCGCCGCGCGGTGCGGTAACACCCATGGGTACGACGCCCCGGATCAAGACCTACAAGGTTGCGGCCGTGTTCGAGATCGGCATGTCGGAATACGATTCTTCTATCGTGTTCATGCCGATGCCCGAGGCGCAGCTCTACTTCAATCGCGCCGGAGATGTGACGGCGATCGAGGTCTACACCAACAATCCGGATCGTATCGATGTCTTCCGCAGGCTCGTCACCGCTGCGGCGGAGCGACCGATCTTCATGATCGACTGGCGGCAGCGCAACGCGACCTTCTTCAATGCGCTGCAGGTCGAGCGCAACGTCATGTTCCTGATCCTGACGCTGATCATACTGGTCGCTGCACTTAACATTATCTCCGGCCTGATCATGCTGGTGAAGGACAAGGGTCGCGACATCGCGATTCTGCGGACGATCGGGTCGACCCAGGGCGCGATCATGCGCGTTTTTCTCATTACAGGATCATCGATCGGCGTGATGGGGACGATTGCTGGATTCCTTCTCGGCGTTGTGGTTTGCCTGAATGTGGAGTCGATCCGCCAATTTCTCTCATGGCTGACCCGCACCGAATTGTTTTCGCCGGAGCTTTATTTCCTCTCGCGGCTGCCTGCCGAGATGGATGTAAGCGAGACCACCGCTGTGGTCGTCATGTCGCTGACCTTGTCTCTGCTTGCCACGCTCTATCCGTCATGGCGTGCGGCGCGGCTCGATCCGGTCGAGGCGCTACGCTATGAATGAGGCGGTGCGCGAGCGCGACACGGCGGCCAAGGACAAGGAGCCTGCCGTCTTTTTGCACGCGATCGAGCGCCGCTATCGTCAGGGCGCCGCCACTCTGGAGATTCTGAAGGGTGCAGAGCTTGCGGTGCGGTCGGGACAGTCTGTCGCGCTGATTGCACCGTCCGGCACAGGCAAATCGACACTGCTCCACATTGCAGGCCTGCTCGAGCACCCCGACGGCGGCGAGGTTTATATCGATGGAGCTGCAACCTCGAACCTGTCGGACGCCGAGCGCACGCGTATCCGCCGTACCGAGATCGGCTTCGTCTATCAATTTCATCACCTGCTTCCGGAATTCTCCGCGATCGAGAATGTGATGTTGCCGCAAATGATCCGTGGACTGTCTCGCGGCGAGGCGCGCAAGCGCGCGGACGAGTTGCTCAGTTATCTTGGCTTGAAGGAGAGACTTGAGCATCGGCCGGCGCAACTGTCCGGTGGCGAGCAGCAGCGCGTGGCGATCGCGCGCGCGGTGGCAAACGCGCCGCGTATCCTGCTGGCCGACGAGCCAACCGGCAACCTCGACCCGCGCACGGCTGGGCATGTCTTCCAGGCGCTGACGCAGCTCGTGCGTGCCTCCGGCCTCGCAGCGGTCATCGCCACGCACAACATGGAGCTGGCGCAGCGGATGGATCGGCGCGTGACCCTTGAGGACGGCCGGCTGGTGGAGGTGAAGTGACGCGTGCGATGCTCAGGAACGGGTTCGCAGCGCTTGCATTCGTGGCTGTCTGGACCGCGCCGGCGATCGGGGAGCCGATCGGCCTTTGGCTCGACAAGGACGGCTGGACAATCCGCATTCAGGCCTGCGGGCCCGATCTGTGCGCCGTGATCGCGAGCGTCAGGCCACCCCTCGATCCAGCGACCGGCCGCCCCTGGACCGATAAGAACAATACGGATGCCTCAAAGCGTGGTCGCCCGCTGGTAGGCGTCGAGGTCTTGAGCGGCATGCGGCCGAACGGACCGAACAAGTGGTCGGGCCAACTCTACGATGCGGATCGCGGACATACGCTGAGCGGTAATCTGATGGAGCTTGATCAGGACAGGATCCGGATCGAGGGCTGCCTGCTGATGCTTTGCGGCGGTGAGGAATTGCACCGGGTGAGATGACAGATCCGGTGGAGCGCGGGGCTGCTAGGGAAGTTTGCCGTACTCCTCGCTGAACGCGGCGTCGAAAATCTCATCCGAGTCAGCCTGCAGCGATTTCGACCCGCAGCTTTCGCAAGTCCCGACGGCCAGTTCGACACGACAATGGACGTATCCTTTGTCACTCCACTGCCGGAAGGCCATCTCTTCGGCCTGCCAGATCACGCGCTCCTGATGGCAAAAATCGCAGAAGGTCACCTTGTCATCCGGCATCAGCACAGCCTCAAACAGTAATGGTGACGGTAGCCAATGACCTTCAGCCGCTCTGTGAGCTACTTCACACTCGGAGCGCGGACGCGGCTGACGCCCTGGCGAACTGCTGCGGCGCCTGAGTCGCTAACCACCCGTTAACCTCCTGGGTGGCCTGACCGAAAGAAACATCAAACTGACCCACTACCGGCCATTGACCGCGGAACGAAAATAGAACATCGTTCCTCCTATGTTCTGGGAGGAAACGATGCTTCGCTCTGCCATGGAAGAGGTCGCGGCCCTGACATCGCTCGTTCTGTTCGTCAGCATGATCGCCATCTGGGCGCAGGTCATCGCGGTGCTATGAGGCGGGTCGCCATGAGGGAAGGGCCGCCACAAGCGGCCCCTCTGGAAGGTGATTGCCGAGAGGGTCGGTTCAGGCGCCGCCGGCCATCCAGTTGCCGGCGCGGTCGAACATGCCCCGGGAGGTCATGTAGAGGCGGCCGTTGTTCATGAAGAGCACGGTGCCGCGCGGCACGGCGCGGGCATTTTTCACCGCCATATTCCAGGCACCCGTGGTCATGCGGGTCGACCACATCTTGCCCTGCATATCGAGGACATAGGCGTTGCGCTCGCGCAGATCCCATGGCTCGGCGCCCTGAGCGAGGGCCGGCGTTGCGAGAGCGAACAGGACGGTCGAAGCGCAAAGGATTTTGGTGAGTGACATGTCATCTCCTCGTCGGGGTTACCGACTGCCGGCGCGGCAGTCTTGAGGCTTACGGCGCGTTTCGGGGCGGGTTTCGCCCGAGGGGGCGTCTCACCGCGATGTGAGGACGGCGTGAGGAAAGCGGGGACAGGCCGAGGGTGCATCAACTGGCGATGGACTCTCCGGGAGGGCGCTTCCACCATCCGCCTCTGAGCCGAATCGTTGAAGGAAGTTCCGTGCCCGATCCTGGTTTCGTGCACCTGCACGTGCACTCGTCCTATTCCCTGCTCGAGGGCGCGCTGACCATTGGCAAGCTTGCCGAGCTTGCCAATGCGGACCGCCAGCCGGCGCTCGCGCTCACCGATACCGACAACATGTTCGGGGCGCTGGAATTCTCCGACAAGCTGGCGAGCGCGGGTATTCAGCCCATCGTCGGCTGTGCCCTGAGCGTTGATTTCGGCGACCAGGAAACGCGCTATCCCGGCGTTAGCCTGAAGTTGCCACGCGTGGTGCTGCTTGCCACCCATGAAGATGGCTACCGCAACCTCATGGAGCTCACGTCGAAGGCTTTCCTCGAGGTGCCTGCCGATCAAGCCCCCCACGTCAAGCTCGCGGCGCTTGAAAAAGCCACCGCCGGCTTGATTGCGCTGACCGGAGGTCCGGTGGGCCCGCTCGACCAGGCGCTTGCTGCGGGACAGGCCGAGCAGGCCGCGGCGCGATGCGCCCAGCTCTCCGCGCTGTTCGGCAACCGGCTCTACGTCGAGCTCCAGCGCCATGGCCGGCTGGAAGAAAAGCAGGTTGAACCCGGTTTGCTCGATCTTGCCTACGCGAACGGCATTGCACTCGTTGCCACCAACGAGCCGTTCTATGGGCGGCGTGAGGATTTCGAGGCGCACGACGCCCTGATCTGCATCGCGGAAGGGCGGCTCGTCGCCGAGTCCGAGCGACGCCAGCTCTCGGCCGAGCATTACTTCAAGTCGCGCGCCGAGATGAAGGCGCTGTTCGCCGACCTGCCCGAGGCGCTCGCCTCGACAGTGGAAATCGCGCAGCGCTGCGCGTTCCGCCCAAAGACGCGCAAGCCCATCCTGCCGCGCTTCACTGCGCCCGACGGCAGCTCAGTCTATGAGAATGCCGAGCTGCGCCGGCAAGCGGACGAAGGGCTGACGCGCCGTATCGAGACGCTTGGTCTCGCCTCGGGCTGCACCATCGACGATTACCGCAAGCGGCTCGATTTCGAGCTCGGTGTGATCGAGAAGATGAAATACCCGGGCTACTTCCTGATCGTCGCCGATTTCATCCAGTGGGCGAAGTCGCAGGGCATTCCTGTCGGCCCGGGACGTGGCTCGGGCGCAGGCTCGCTCGTCGCCTACGCGCTCACCATCACCGACCTCGACCCGATCCGCTTCGGCCTCCTGTTCGAACGCTTCCTCAATCCGGAGCGCGTGTCGATGCCGGACTTCGACATCGACTTCTGCCAGGAGCGGCGCGATGAGGTGATCCATTACGTGCAGGAGCGCTACGGGCGCGATCAGGTCGCGCAGATCATCACCTTTGGCACGCTGCAGGCGCGGGGCGTGTTGCGCGATGTGGGCCGAGTGCTCGAAATGCCCTATGGGCAGGTCGACAAGCTCACCAAGCTCGTGCCAATGAATCCCGCCGCGCCGGTGACGCTTTCGAAGGCAATCGCCGAGGAGCCGCGCTTGCAGGCGGCGCGCGACGCAGAGCCCGTCGTCAAGCGCGCGTTCGACATCGCGATGAAGCTCGAAGGACTGCACCGGCATGCCTCAACGCATGCGGCGGGCCTCGTCATCGGCGACCGGCCGCTCTCCGAATTGGTCCCGATGTACCGCGATCCGAAGTCGCAGCTTCCGGTGACCCAGTTCAACATGAAGTGGGTCGAGCAGGCGGGGCTGGTAAAATTCGACTTCCTCGGCCTGACGACGCTCACTGTTCTGCAGACTGCGGTGAACCTCGTCGCCCGACGCGGCATTGATCTCGATCTTCTGAGCATTCCGCTCGACGATGCCAAGTCTTACGCCATGCTGGCGCGCGGCGAGACGGTCGGCATCTTCCAGGTAGAAGGGCAGGGGATGCGCCGGGCGCTGATCGACATGCGCCCGGACCGCTTCGAGGACATCATCGCGCTGGTCGCCCTTTATCGTCCTGGCCCGATGGCGAACATCCCGACCTATTGCGCGCGCAAGCACGGCAAGGAACAGCCCGAATACATCCATCCGAAACTTGAGCCGGTTCTGCGCGAGACGTTCGGCGTCATCGTCTACCAGGAGCAAGTGATGGAGGCCGCGCGGCGGCTCTCCGGATACTCGCTCGGCGAGGCCGACCTGCTGCGTCGCGCCATGGGCAAGAAGATCCGCAGCGAAATGGAGGCGCAGCGCAAGCGCTTCGTCGAGGGCGCGGTTAAGGACGGCGTCGAGAAGGGACAGGCGGAAGCGATCTTCGAACTGCTCGCGCGCTTTGCCGACTATGGCTTCAACAAGAGCCATGCGGCGGCCTACGCGCTGGTCGCCTACCAGACCGCCTACATGAAGGCGAACTATCCGGTCGAGTTTCTCGCGGCGTCCATGACCTACGCGATGGCCAATACCGACAAGCTGGCAGAATTCCGTGCGGAGGCGCAGCGGCTCGGCATCAAGGTCGAGCCGCCCTCGATCAACCGCTCAGGGGCCGACTTCGACGTCGAGGGCAACACGATCCATTACGCGCTAGCAGCGCTGAAGGGCGTCGGACGCCAGGCGGTCGAGGCGATGGTCGAAGCGCGCGGCGACAAGCCGTTCCGCGACATCACCGACTTCGCGAGCCGCATCAATCCGCGCGCGGTCAACAAGCGCGTGCTGGAGAGCCTCGCGGCGTCGGGCGCTTTCGATGCGCTGGAGGGCAACCGCGCGCGCGTCTACGTGGGCGTCGACGCAATCCTTGCGACCGCGCAGCGCAAGCACGAGGCAGCGGAAATCGGCCAGAACGATATGTTCGGCGGACCGTCGATGCGCGAGAAGATTCCGCTGCCTGCCGCCGAGCCCTGGCTCCCGGCAGAGCGGCTGCAGCGCGAGTTCGACGCCATCGGATTCTTCCTCTCCGGGCACCCGCTCGACGATTATGCGGGGATCCTCGAACGGCTGAAGGTCCAACGCTGGACCGCGTTCTCCAATTCGGTGAAGCAGGGAGCGACCGCTGGTCGCGTTGCCGGCACCGTGGTGACGCGGGCGGAGCGCCGCACCAAGACCGGCAACAAGATGGGCATCTTCGAGTTTTCCGATCCCTCAGGTCACTTCGAGGCGATCATCTTCCAGGAAGGGCTGATGCAGTACCGCGACCTGCTTGAGCCCGGCAAAGCTGTGCTGCTGACGCTTGGCGCCGAAGCGCAGGGCGACGACGTGCGCGCGCGCATCCAGACTGTCGAGCCGCTCGATCAGGCGGCCGAGAAACTCCAGAAGGGCCTCCGCATCCTGGTGAGTTCGGATCGCCCGATCGAGAGCGTGTCCAAGCGACTAGAGCCCAAGGGTGATGCGGAAATTGTCCTGGTGCTGATGCTCGACAAGGACACCGACGTCGAGGTGAAGCTGCCGGGCCGCTACAAGGTCTCGCCGCAGATCGCGAGTGCCATCAAGGCCGTGCCGGGCGTGGAGCAGGTGGAGCTGGTGTAAGCGCATGACCGAAAAGCGGGGATCGGGTCAGCGCAGAAAGCCATGATTGTCGAACTCGTCACGTTCCGCGCAACTCCCGGAGCCGACTGGGACGCGATCCTGGCCGAAGCGCGCGCGACGATTCCCCGCTGGCGCGCGAACCCGCAATTCGCGCGCAAGCACTACTTGCTCAGCGAAGACGGAACCGAGTGCGCCGGGCTTTACATCTGGCCGACGCAAGCTGCAGCCGAGGCTGCGCACGATGCGGCATGGCGCGAGGCGGTCGCACAGCGCACGGGGTCGGCGCCGACGATTCGCTACTTCGAACTGCAGATGCTGCTCGACAATGAAGTCGGCACTGTCACCGAGTGGTCACGCAACGGCGACAAGGTCACGCGTACGGTGGCATAGGCGCTGGCTGCCCAGTTCGCGGTCCTGGTTCCGGGGCCGAGCGTTCCGCTCAGTCGCCAGCCATGAGCCGAATCGCCATCGCACCAGTCAAAGCCTCGACGCGCCAAGCAACATTGATACAATTACAGCGGGAGCCGGCGGCATTTTGGCCGATTTTGATGATTTTTCGCGCACGTTTAGCTGGCTGCCATGCGCGACACCTCTGCAATTGCTTTTTGGTGTCCCACGGATACTGTCGTGACCGGCGACGGGGCAGCGGGCTGACGGCAGCGATGCCGTCCAGAAGAACAGGCACGGGCTTTCGGCGGCATGGATCATCGTCCCCATATCGTTGTCGTCGAGGATGAGGCGGCGCAGCGGCAGCTGCTGGTCGACTACCTCGGCAGGCAGAACTTTCGGGTGAGCGGTGCCGACGGCGGCACGGCCCTGCGCAAGCTTTTGGAGCGCGAGTTGCCGGCGCTGGTGCTCCTCGACGTGGGGCTGCCGGGCGAGGATGGTTTCGTGCTCGCGCGCTGGCTGCGCGAGCGCTCGGGGCGGATTGGCATCATCATGGTCACGGCTGCGGCCGATACCGTCGACCGCGTGGTCGGGCTCGAAACCGGTGCCGATGACTACATCGCCAAACCATTCGAGCCGCGCGAGTTGCTGGCGCGGGTGAAAAGCGTGCTGCGCCGCTCGACCGGCGCGACCGCAAACACGGGCCCGCGTGTCCGCATGGGCAGGCGCGTACTCGATCTCGAAAAGCGTGTGCTGGTCGATCCCGCGTCGGGCGACGAGGAGACGCTCGCGGCGAGCGAGCTCGACCTTCTGAAGGTGTTCGCCGAAAACCCCAACCGTCCGCTCAATCGCGACTGGCTTCTGGAAGTAACCGCGCATCGCGAAATGGAAGCCTTCGATCGCGCGATCGACCTGCGTATCACGCGCCTGCGCCGCAAGATCGAAGTGGACCCCGCACACCCGGATGCGATCCGCACCGTGCGCGGCGTCGGTTACATGTTCGTCCCGCCGAAGGATTAGGGCGGCGCGTTACCGGGCTTGATCCAGCGGCGCGCGATCGCGCCCAGCATCAGCGGCGACAGGTAGATCGGAAACTGCGCGAGGCCGAAGTAGAGCCACGTCGCGTCGGGCAGCGCACCACCGGTCGCAGCGAGCATCAAGCCCATGTTTCGCTGCGAGGTCATCATGCCGAGCGCAAACGCACGCGCACGGCCGGCTCGAGCCAGCAACAATGCTGTCACGCCCAGCAGCGCGAACGCGATCGCAAAGGCGAGCCCGAGCAGTCCAATCATGACGATCGGCGCCTCGAGAAAGCGTGCGGCGACATTCTCCATCACCGCAGCGACAAAGACGAAGACGAGCAGGATGTTGAGGCCGTCGATCTGATCGCTGTACCGCACGATTGCGGGCATTCCCGCGGCGCGGCGAATGACCAGAGCAAGGATCAGCGAGCCCGCGAGAAGCGCCGACAGCTTCACGCCCAGCGTCAGCGGCGAAAGCGAGAGGGCCGGGCCCACGAAGAGATGCATGAAGAGCGGGGCCGTCACCGGGGTCAGAGCGGTGCTGGCGACCAGCGTGGTCAGAATCAACGTGGCGTCGAGGCCCATGATCGCCGCGAAAGCCGGGGCGGCCATCATCGGTGAGGCGGCGGCCTGCAGCATCAGGGCGAGGAATAGATCAGGCGCGCGCGCATCAAGTCCGACCGCGAGGCCGATGGTGCCGAACAGAGCTGGGATGACCAATGTGGTCCAGATCGTCGCGCCGAGCACAAGCGTGGGACGCCGCAGATATGCCTTCAGCGCGTCGATGTCGACGCGCAGGAATGCGACGCAGAGGAGGGCGAAGATCGCCTCGGTGACGAAAGGCTTGAGGATTGCATCGAGGGGCGGCGCCGCGATTGCGATCACTACGACCGCTGCGATTGCCCGCGGGCCTTGGCGGCCGAGCCAGGCGAGGAGGGTGAGCGGGGCGGCAATCACCGCACAACTCCGCCCGCGCCGGATACGGGTGTCAAGGAGGGCCGAGCGTTGCGTGCCGCGCCGCTACTTCGCCGCCACGTTCATCCGGTCGATGTCGGCAAGCGCGCGGCGCAGTTCTGTGGCCAACGGACCCAACCCCTCCCGGCAGCGCGTGCGATCGCCGGCCTTGCCGGCGTGCTCGAGCGTAGCGGCAGCGGTGCCAACGCCGCCCGCGCCGACCGTCTGCGCAGCCCCTTTAAGTTTGTGCGCTGCCGCCGCGAGCGTCGGCAGGTCGCCGGAGCGCGATGCCGCTCCGATCTCGCGCTCGGCCGCGACGGCGGTATCTCGGAATTTCGCAAGCAGCGAATTTATGGCCTTGTCGTCGTCCCCGAGCCAGGCCGCCAGCACATCTCGATCAATCGCCGAGGGCGGTTTTGGCGCTTCGTCTACCTCGCAGACCTCGCGCCCCGGCTCATCGATTTGCATCCAGCGCTCAAGCGTGGCTCGCAACTGATCGAGGTTGACCGGTTTTGCCAGATAGGCGTCCATGCCAGCGGCGAGACAGCGCTCGTCCTCGCCCTTCATCGCGTTCGCGGTGACCGCGACGACGGGCGTGCGCGCGGCCGCGGAGCCGCGCTTTGCCTCCGCAACCCGGATCTGGCGGGTGAGCTCGTGGCCGTCCATGCGGGGCATGTGGATGTCTGCGAGGACGGCGGCGTATTTGCCCTCCGCCGCAGCCCAGGCCTCAAGGGCTTCCATGCCGTCATTGGCCGTATCGGACGCGATCCCCAGCAGTTCGAGCTGCCGCACCAGCACCTCGCGGTTAACGGGATGATCGTCGGCAACCAGGATGCGCGTGTTCGACTTCGGGCGGCGTGTTCCTGCACCCCTTGCCGGGCGTTGGGTTGTGCGCAGCGTCGTATTGAGCGGGGAGTCGGCGGGGGCTGCCTTCAGGGTGAGTGTCACAGTGAACGTCGAACCCGCGCCCTGGCGGCTCTCGACCGTGATGTCGCCCCGCATCAGCTGGGCAAGCCGCCGCACAATCGAAAGGCCGAGGCCCGTGCCTCCGAAACGCCGTGTAGTCGAGGAGTCCGCTTGTGCGAACGGCTGGAAAAGGCGCGCGCGCTGCTCTTCGCTGAGGCCAATTCCCGTGTCGGACACTCCGATCGCAATCCTTGTTTCGCCGTCGCCGAGCGGCTGCGTGCCCGCGTGCAATCCGATGCGCCCGCGCTCCGTGAACTTGATCGCGTTGCCGAGGAGGTTGAACAGCACCTGCCGCACCCGCGTCGGATCGCCGACCAAGGCATCGTCGGAGCCCGCGTCGATCTCGACGTCCAGCGCGAGACCCTTGATGATCGCCTGCTGACGGAACGTGCTGGCAACGCCCTCGATCAGTCCGGAAAGCGAGAAGGCGGTCTCCTCGAGCTCGAGTCGGCCGGCTTCGATCTTCGAGAAGTCGAGAACGTCGTCGATGATCCGCAGGAGCGATTGTGCCGAGTCGCGAATGGTCGAAACGGTCCGCCGCTGCGGGCCGTCGAGTCCCTGGCGCTGCAGCACGTCGATCATGCCGAGCACGCCGTTCATGGGCGTGCGGATCTCGTGGCTCATGGTGGCGAGGAAAGTCGACTTGGCTTGGTTCGCAGCTTCCGCCTCGGCACGCTCTTTTTCGGCGGTGTCGCGCGAAGCCTCGGCGGCTTCCTTGGCAGTGGCGAGCGCTTCCTCGCGGCTCTTGAGCGCGGTGATGTCGCGGTAGATACCGAGCAGGCCGCCATCGCTCAACGGACGGAAATTGAACTCGATGAATTTACCGGTTGCGGTGCGCTGCTCATAACGCGAGCCGCCCGGCTTGAGAATCCGACGTGTCACGTCGGTAACGGTGCGCTCCACGTCCTCGGTCGGGCCAAACTCGCCCTGCTCGGCGAGGGCCCGGATCATATCGAAACCGGATACGCCGGGCTGCAGCATCTCCTGCCGGTAACCCCACATCTGGGTGGAGAAGCGGTTCGAGAACTGCCAGCGGAAGTTCTTGTCCCACAAGGTGACGCCGTCGCTCATGTTGTCGAGCACGGTCTGCATCACCTCGCGGGTGCGCTCGACGTCGTCGCGAGCCTTCTCGGCTGCCTCCTTCGCGGAGGCGAGCGCCTCTTCGCGCTCCTTCAGCGAGGTCACATCGCGACCGAAGGCGAGCAGCCCGCCGTCGGCAAGCGGCAGGAAGTTGAACTCGACATAGCGGCCTTCCAGCGTCTTGCGTAAGAACCGGTTGCCGCCTGGCTTGCGGATCAGAGCAACGCGCTCGCGTACCTTTTTCTCGATGTCCTTCACGGGACCGAAGTCGCCGCGCCTGACCTGGAAGCGCAGGATGTCCTCGCCCGGGATGCCGGGCTTGATCGTGTCGGGCGGGTAGTTCTGGAATTCCATCACCTGCCGGTTGAGGAACTGCAGGCGGAAATCGCTGTCGAACAACATGACGCCGCCGATCATGTTGTCGAGCACGGTCTGCATGATCGCTCGCGTGCGCTCGACGTCATCGCGCGCGGCTTCCGCCGCGACCTTGGCCGAGGCGAGTGCTTCTTCTCGCTCTTTGAGCTCCGTGATGTCACGATTGACCGCGAGCACGCTGCCATCGGCGAGCTGACGGAACATGATCTCGAGATATTTGCCGCTTGCAGAGCGGCGCTCGTAATGCACGCCGCCGGGCTCGCGGATCATCGCGAGACGCTGATTGACCAGGTCCTCGAGGCTGTCGGTCTCGCCAAAGTCGCCGCGCTCCGCCTGATGGCGCAGCACGGCAGCAATCGGCGAACCTTCGTGGGCGATGTCCGGCGTGTAACGCTGGAATTCCATCAGCCGCTGATTGGCGAACCTGATCTTGAGATCGCGGTCGAGCAGCATCACGCCGTCGCTCATGTTGTCGAGCACAGTCTGCAGTACGGAGCTGGTCCGCTCGAGGTCGGCGCGCGAGGCCTGCGCCGCCTCTTCGCGCTCCTTCAATTCGGTAATGTCGCGGTAGACCGCGAGCAGGCTGCCGTCGGCGAGCGGCTTGAACGTGAATTCGATGAACTTGCCGCTCGCAGTCCGGCGCTCATAGCGCGCGCCGTGGCGCATGATATCCACCCGGCGCGTCACTTCCGCGTCCAGGTCGGCTTCCGGGATCGCGCCGAAATCGCCGCGATGGGCCTGGAACATCAGGATGTCGTAAGCGGAAACACCTGGTCCTGCGATCTCCGGCGTAAAGCGCTGGAATTCCATCAACTGCTTGTTGGTGAACTGCCAGCGCATGTTCTTGTCGAACAACATGACGCCGTCGTTCATGTTATCGAGCACGGTCTGCATGATGGCGCGCGTGCGCTCGATCTCGCTGCGCGCCTCGGCGGCTTCGGCACGCGCCGTTTCGGCAGCATCGCGCGCGGCCTCCGCCGCCTCCTTGGCGGCGGCAAGCGCTTCTTCTCGCTCCTTTAGCTCCGTAATGTCGCGGTAGATGCCGAGCAGTGCGCCATCATCAAGCGGCCTGTAATTGAACTCGACATAACGGCCGTCCGCCGTGCGCCGCTCATAGCGGCTGCCGCCGGGTGCGAGCATGCGCTGCTGCAGATCCTGGGCCAGCGCCTCGGCGTTCTCCACCTCACCGAAGTCGCCGCGCTCGATCTGATAGCGCACCATGTCGCCGCCGGGGCGGCCTGGATAGAGGAATTCGGGCGGATACTTGCGTCCCACGATGTGAGCGCGGTTCGAGAAGCGCCAGCGGAAATCCTTGTCGAACAACGTGACGCCGTCGGTCATGTTGTCGAGCACGGTCTGCATGATCTCGCGGGCGGCCTCGACGTCGCGATGCGCGGCCGCGGCCTCCGCCTTTGCGGTGTCGAGTTGGCGCTCACGCGCCCGTGTCTCGGTGATGTCGCCGGTCACGCCGACCATCCGGCGGGCGCGCCCATCCGGGTCCCGCACCGCAATGCCGTGCTGGCGCGCCCACCGCCACGTGCCGTCGCGGCCGCGATAGCGGAATTCGACATCGAGGCGCGGAATTTCCCCCTTGTACAGGGCGGCGATCATCCGCGTGTGCTGCGGCCGGTCGTCGGGGTGCACCACCTCGGCGAACTCGCTGACCGGCCCGAACTCCGGAAGATCGAGCACTTCGACAAGGGCAGGGGCGAGGTACACCATTCCGGTGTCGAGGTTGACGTCGTAGGCGCCGGCACCCACGCTGATCGACTCAAGCGCGAGCGCGTAGCGCGATTCCAGATCGCTCTGATCGAGCGCGTTCGCGGGAAATTGCTTGCGTGCGGTTGTCTGTGCAGCCTGCAGCGCCCAGTCGCGCTGCTTCATTTCGGTGATGTCGCTCGCTCCGCCGACGAGACGCTTGGCGCGCCCATCGGGGCCGCGGAATGCTATCCCATGCTGGCGCGCCCAGCGCCATGTGCCGTCCTGCGTGTGGTAGCGCACATCGCAGGTCAGTCGCGGCGTCTCGCCCTTGAGGTGTTCGACCAGCTTGCGGTGATAGACCGGCCAGTCGCTCGGATGCATGAGCCCCCGCCAATCTTCCGCTTTGGACAATTCTTCCGAGGAGAGACCGAGCAGAATGCGCAGACCCGGCGCGAAGTAGATCGCGTTGGTTTCGAGGTCCCAGTCGTAGAGACCGTAATTGATGGACTCCATCGCGAGCGCGTAGCGCTCTTCGGCTGCTGTCGCGGGCGCCGCATCGCTTTGGCGGTACGCTGCTGCCGCCTCGGCGCGCGCCGTTTCAAGTTCGCGGTGGCGCTGGCGCTCCTCGGTCACATCGCTCATCGCACCGACGATTCGATAAGCGCGCCCGTCGGGATGGCGGACCGCGACCCCATATTGCCGGCACCAGCGCCAGGTCCCATCGGCCGCCGTGAAACGGAAATCGACCTCGAAGCGCGGCGTATCGCCCCTGAAATGCGCAACGATCGCCTCGCGGTAAGGGAGGCGATCGTCGGGATGAATCTTCTCGATGATGTTGCCGGTGGTGAGAGCCGGGTCCTCAGGCTTCATTCCGAGCATGTTGCGCAACTGCTCGGAGAAGTAGACCTCGCCGCCCTCCAGGTCGGCGTCGTAGACGGCGTAGTTGATGGATTGCATTGCGAGCGCGTAGCGCTCTTCGATGCGCGTCGGATCGCCGGCCGCGGACCTCCGTGAAAGCGGCGTTTTCTGCGACGAAAGCGACATAAAGCACTCCGGCGCCAGTCATACTGGTGCTGCCCTGTATCGTCGGTGTGTCGCGTTATGACGGTTTTGTATCATCTGTATCGTTCAGCCGATTTCTCACCACAAAATCAGCGTTTTCCGAACGCGCCCAGATGAACCTTCCGTTGGGTGAAGCGATACAAATGATACCAATACGTGAGCTACACGACATTCGGACAATACGCGTCGAGCGTAGGGTCCTCCCATCGGAATGCGGCAGACGCGTAACCGCCGCAGGGTCCGACGGGGGTCCCCACAATGAAGACCATCGCTCTTTACGGCCTTCAGGCGCTGGTGGGTCTCGTTGCTCTCGCGGCGGGTTACGCCAAGCTGACCGGAATGAGCTTCGTGGCCGAGCCGTTCGCGATGATCGGTTTGGGCCAGACCTTCCTGACCCTGGCCGGTGCTGCCGAGATCCTCGCGGGCCTCTGCCTCTTGTTCCCGCGCTCCGGCGTGATCGGTGCGGTTCTGATGGCGACCGTGATGGTCGGAACGATGGGCGCGAGCCTCGGCCATGTGATCAGCCATCGGGGCGACGCCAGCCACATGACCGTGTCGCACACGTTCCGCGCCTCCGCCCCGGACCACATGGTTCGCCCGGTCGTGATCAAGAAGGGCGAAGGTTGGGATATCTGAACGAATTCAGTTTCATTACGAGTAAATATTGGCTGCCGGGGGCGAAAGCCCCCGGTTTGCCGTTTGGCTTGCGCCACAGGCCTGTCGCCGTTATATAGCCGCCCATCTCACACGCGGACCATGGCTTTACGCCGTCCGGTGCTCCGGCCGAACCATCGGCCATGGCTCTTAGGTCCGCGGAGGAACAACCGGAGAAGACATATGGCGCTTCCTGACTATTCGATGCGCCAGCTTTTGGAAGCTGGCGTGCACTTCGGCCACCAGGCCCACCGCTGGAACCCGAAAATGTCCGAGTACATTTTCGGCGTCCGCAACAACATCCACATTCTCGATCTCGCCCAGACGGTGCCGATGATGCACCGCGCCCTGCAAGCCGTGAGTGACACGGTCGCCAAGGGCGGGCGCATCCTGTTCGTCGGCACCAAGCGGCAGGCGCAGGATGCGATCGCAGACGCGGCCAAGCGCTCGGCGCAATACTACGTCAATTCGCGCTGGCTCGGCGGCACGCTGACCAACTGGAAGACGATCTCGGCCTCGATCAAGCGGCTGCGCCAGCTTGAAGAGATGCTGAGCACCGCAGAGGCGGCGGCCGGCTACACCAAGAAAGAGCGCCTTACGCTCACGCGCGAGAAGGAAAAGCTCGAACGGGCGCTTGGCGGCATCAAGGACATGGGCGGCTTGCCCGACATGCTGTTCGTGATCGACACCAACAAGGAAGACATCGCGCTGAAGGAGGCGCGCCGGCTCGGTATTCCGATCGCCGCCGTTGTCGACACCAATTGCGACCCGAACGGCATCACCTATGTTGTGCCGGGCAATGACGACGCGGGCCGCGCGATCTCGCTTTATTGCGATCTGATCGCAAAGGCGGCGATTGACGGTATCTCGCGCGGGCAGGGCGACATGGGCGTCGATCTCGGTGCCGCGGAGAAGCCAGTTGTCGAGGAACTGCCACCCGAGCAGCCGAGCGGTTTCCAGCCGTTGGCCGGTCCGCGTGGTGTCGCCGACGACCTCAAGAAGCTTCCCGGCGTCTCGGGCGCGATTGAGAAGCGGCTCAACGATCTCGGCGTGTTCCACTACTCGCAGCTTGCCGAACTGAACGAAGCGGACGCCGGAAAGATTGGCGAGGAAGTCGGACTTCCGGGCCGCATTCAGAGCTGGATCGCCAAGGCGAAAGAGTTCGTCGCAGAGTAACATTTCCCGATGGTCGTCATTGCCGGGCTTGCCCCGGCAATCCATCGCGAAAGCTTTTTTGATGGATGCGCGGGCATAAGGGCGTTAACGCCCGTCTTCAACGGGCTATGCCCGCGCGTGACGCGTAGAGATACAGGAATCTTCGAATGGCAAATATCACCGCCGGAATGGTGAAGGACCTGCGCGAGACGACGGGCGCAGGCATGATGGATTGCAAGGCGGCGCTCACCGAGACCGGTGGCGACATGCAGGCCGCGGTCGACTGGCTGCGCAAGAAGGGCCTCTCCAAGGCCGCCAAGAAAGCGGGCCGCGTCGCGGCCGAAGGCCTGATCGGCGTGTTCATCCAGCCGAAGAAGGGCGCAATGGTCGAAGTCAACTCGGAGACCGACTTCGTTGCGCGCAACGATCACTTCCAGGGTCTGGTGAAGATGATCGCCGATGTTGCGCTCTCGACCGGCGAAGACATTGAAGCGATCAAGGCCGCAAAGGCGGGCTCGATGACGGTCACCGACGCCGTGTCGTCGGCGATTGCGACCATTGGCGAGAACATCACGCCGCGCCGAGCAGCCGTGCTGTCGGTCGGGCAAGGCGTGGTCGCAAGCTATGTGCACAATCAGGTGTCGGACGGTCTCGGCAAGATCGGCGTGCTCGTCGCGCTCGAGTCCTCCGGCAACGCGGACGAACTCGCGGCGGTCGGCAAGCAAGTTGCGATGCACATTGCGGCGTCGAAACCGATCGCGATCGATGCTTCCGGCGTCGATCCGGCGGTCGTGAAGCGCGAGAAGGACATTCTCGCCGACAAGTTTCGCCAGCAGGGCAAGCCCGAGGCGATGATCGAGAAAATCACCGAGTCGGGCCTGAAGACCTTCTACAAGGAGCAGACCCTGCTGGAGCAGCCGTTCATCCACGACGACAAGAAGAGCGTCGCGCAGGCTCTCAAAGAGTCCGAAGGCAAGGTCGGCGGGCCTATCAAGGTCACCGGTTACAAGCGCTTTGAGCTTGGCGAGGGTATCGAAAAGGCTACAAGCGATTTCGCCGCGGAGGTCGCCGAGCAGGCTGGCAAGAAGCCAAAGGACGGCGAATCGGTGCATTGAAGGAGAGCCGAGGCGAATCGGTGCATTAAGGGAGAACCGATATGCCTGCCTACCGCCGGGTGATCGTGAAGGTCTCGGGCGAGGCCTTCTGCGGCCCGAACGATTTCGGAATCCACGCCCCGACGATCGAGGCGATCGTCAAGGACCTTCTGGCTGCGCGCGCGCTCGGTATCGCGATCGGCGTGGTGGTTGGCGGCGGCAACCTGATCCGCGGCGCCGAGGAGGCCGGCGGCTGGCTCTCCCGTCCGACCGCGGACGCCATGGGGATGATGGGCACGGTGATGAATGCGCTGGTGCTCGAATCCGCAATCGAACGTGCCGGCGTACCGGCGCGCACCATGTCGGCGTTGTCGATGCCGCAAGTCTGCGAGACCTATGAGCGGCAGCGGGCGCTCCGGCATCTCGAAGACAACCGTATCGTCGTGTTCGCCGGTGGTACTGGCAATCCGTTCTTCACTACCGACACCACGGCGGTGCTGCGCGCGGCCGAAATGCACTGCGACGCCGTACTCAAGGCGACCAATGTGGACGGTGTCTACAGCGCGGATCCCAACAAGGACCCGAAGGCGCAACGCTACGATCGTCTGACGCATGAGGAGGCGATTCAGCGCGACCTAAAGGTGATGGACGCAACGGCCTTCGCGCTTGCCCGGGAAAATCGTACGCCTATCATTGTGTTCTCGATCCGCGAGCCGGGCGCTATCGCGGCCGTTCTGGCCGGCAAGGGCCGCGCCACCTTTGTCGGCTGACGCGGCGTCGGTAGGGTCAAGACAACCGGTCCCGGGGGAAGATCATGGCAGCACCCACGCACAATCTGGACGAGTTGAAGCGCCGCATGACAGGCGCGATTTCGGTGCTGAAGCAGGAGCTCGGCGGATTGCGCACCGGCCGCGCGTCCGCAGGACTCGTCGATCACGTTCAGGTCGAGGCCTATGGCAGTCACATGCCGCTCAATCAGGTCGCGACCGTGAGCGTGCCTGAGCCGCGGCTTATTTCGGTGCAGGTGTGGGACCGCTCCCTGGTGCACGCGGTCGAGAAGGGAATCAGTGCAGCCAATCTCGGCCTCACTCCCAACACCGAGGGTCAGACGATCCGCTTGCGGATTCCCGAACTCAACGAAGAGCGGCGCAAGGAACTCGTCAAGGTCGCGCACAAATATGCCGAGAACGCTCGTGTCGCGGTTCGTCATGTGCGGCGCGACGGTCTCGAGGTCCTGAAAAAAATGGAAAAGGATCACGCGATCAGCGAGGACGATCACAAGCGTCAGGCCGATCTGGTGCAGAAGGCGACCGACCAGGTGATTCACGATGTCGATGCCGCGCTCGCGGCCAAAGAAAAAGAAATCATGACGGTGTGATGGGCAGGAAGGATTTTGCCGTGACAATGCCCGAGGCGCAGGCACCGAATATTGCCGGTAGCGATCCGGGCGTGCCGCACCATGTTGCGATCATCATGGATGGCAACGGCCGCTGGGCTGCGGGGCGGGGACTGCCGCGCGTGGAAGGGCACCGCCGCGGGGTCGAGGCGTTACGCAAGACCGTGCGCGCCGCCGGGGATATCGGCATCCGATGCCTGACGATTTTTTCCTTCTCGTCGGAGAACTGGCAGCGGCCGGTCTCTGAAATCCGCGACCTGATGGGCCTGTTGCGCCGCTTCATCCGCAACGATCTGGCTGAACTGCATTCCAATGGTGTGTGCGTGCGGGTGATTGGCGAGCGCGAGAGCCTCGATCCGGACATTCGCCGCCTGCTCGAGGAAGCCGAGCAGCTCACCCGTGCCAATACCAATCTCAAGCTCATCGTTGCGTTCAACTATGGGGCTCGCGATGAGATCGCGCGCGCGGTGCGCCGCATCGCCGGGCGTGTGGCCGCTGGGGAGTTGAAGCCTGAGGCGGTGACCGAGGACATGATCGGCGAGAACCTCGACGCGTCCGACATCGCCGATCCCGATCTCATCATCCGCACCTCGGGTGAGCAGCGGCTCTCGAATTTCCTGCTCTGGCAAGCGGCATATTCGGAGCTCGTGTTTTCGCCGGTCTACTGGCCCGACTTCGATCGTGCGACGCTTGAAGCCGCGATCGAGGAATACCGTCGGCGTGAGCGGCGCTTCGGCGGGCTCGTCGCCAAGACCGGATCGTAAGACTTGGCCATTCCCGAACCGGTGCAGCAAGGCGCGCCAGCGCGCAGCAACCTCGTCCTGCGGGTGATTTCATCGCTGGTGCTGGCGCCGCTCGCCGTGATCGTTGCCTACGTCGGCGGGCTTATCTTTGTTGTGTTCTGGTTGCTCGCCGCGTCGGTCGTATTGTGGGAGTGGGCGCGCCTCGTCACACAAGCGAAGCTCCGGACCTTCGCACTCATCGACTGGCTCGCCGCAGGGGTCGCTTATGCGGCCATGCTGCTCTTTGCGCCGCTGATCCTGCGCCGCGACCTATCGCTCGGGTTCGCGGCCATACTGTTCTTGTTCGCGGTGGTGTGGGTGACCGATATCGCGGCCTATTTCGCCGGCCGTGCGTTTGGCGGGCCGAAGCTGTGGCCCGCGGTTAGCCCGAAAAAGACCTGGTCGGGCGCTGCCGGCGGCACGCTTGGGGGGATCGCCGCAGGAGTTCTGACGGTGAAGCTGATGGGCGTTTCGGTCGGGCCGATGCTCATCCTTGTGGCCTGCCTTCTCTCCGCGGTCGCGCAGGCCGGCGATTTGCTCGAATCCGCAATCAAGCGTCATTTCGGCGCCAAGGATGCAGGTCAGCTGATCCCCGGCCATGGCGGGGTGATGGACCGGCTGGACGGGTTTTTGACAGCGGCAGCCGTCGCCGCCATGGTGGGTTTGATCCGCGGTGGCCTGGATGCGCCGGCCCGCGGCCTCTTAATTTGGTGATTTGATGCCGAATGGAACTCGCGCCAAGCCGAAGCCCGCCGCCGTACGCGGGGTTACGATTCTGGGCGCTACTGGTTCGATCGGATCGAGCACCATCGACCTCCTGAAGCGCCAAAAAGGCCGCTTCACCGTCGCGGCGCTCACCGCGCACAAGAACGGAACGGCTCTTGGCAAGCTCGCCCGCGAACTGGGCGCGCGGTTTGCCGCCGTGGCGGATCAGGGCGCTTATGGCGAGCTGAAATCGGAGCTTTCCGGCTCCGGAATTGAGGTGGCCGCGGGCTCCGAGGCGGTTGCCGAAGCAGCGCGGCGTCCGGCCGATATGGTGATCGGCGCGATCACGGGAGCGGCCGGCCTTGAGCCTGCCCTGGCGGCGATCGAACGCGGCGCAACGCTCGCGCTTGCGAACAAGGAATGCCTCGTCTGCGCAGGCTCGTTGTTCATGCGTCGCGCCAAACAGACCGGCGCAACGGTGCTGCCGGTCGATTCCGAGCACAACGCGCTGTTCCAGGCGCTGACCGCGGGTCGGCGCGAGGATGTCGTCAAGGTCATCATCACGGCGTCGGGTGGTCCGTTCCGGACCTGGTCGAAGGACGAAATTCGCAAGGCGACGCTCGATGCCGCGCTCAAACACCCGAACTGGTCGATGGGTCCAAAGGTGACGATCGACTCCGCGACCTTGATGAACAAAGGCCTCGAAGTGATTGAGGCCTACCACCTTTTCGCCTTGAAGCCGGACGAGATCGAAGTGCTGGTGCATCCGCAATCGATCGTCCATGGGATGGTCGAATTCCGCGACGGCTCGGTCATCGCCCATCTCGGACCGCACGACATGCGCGTGCCGATTGCCCATTGTCTTGCCTATCCCGACCGGATCGACGGTCCGGTCAAACGTCTCGATCTGGCGGCCATCGGCAGCCTCACCTTCGAGAAGCCGGATCTCGATCGCTTCCCGGCACTGGGGCTCGCCTGGCAGGCGCTGCGCACCGGGTCGGGCGCGACCACGGTGCTCAATGCCGCCAACGAGGTCGCGGTCAGCGAATTCGTGAGCGGGCGCATTACCTTCACGGGCATCCCGGCATTGGTGGGTGCGACCATGGAGGCTGCGTCGAAGCGGGGCATCATGCGCGAACCCGCCTCGATCGCGGATGCGATTTCCGTTGACCATGATTCACGGTCGCTGGCGCGCGACCTATTGCCCGAAATCGCCGCAAAGGCATTTTAGACAACTTTCGCGCTAGTTATTACTCAACCGAGGGCCGGGACAAAGACCGCAATGGAAGCACTCTTCGGAAACATCGGGACGTGGGGCGGCTGGTTCGCCGGCTATGTCATCCCGTTCCTGTTTGTCCTGACCATCGTCGTCTTTTTCCACGAGCTTGGTCATTTCCTGATCGCGCGCTGGTGCGGCGTGCGCGTGCTGACGTTCTCGATCGGATTCGGGCCGGAGCTGTTCGGCTTCAACGACAGTCACGGAACGCGTTGGAAGGTTTCCGCGATTCCGCTGGGTGGTTACGTCAAATTTTTCGGCGACGAGAATGCCGCGAGCGTGCCGGACGCCGACACGCTCAGCCACCTGAGCGAAGCGGAGAAGCGGGACAGCTTCTTCTTCAAGCCAGTCGCTCAGCGTGCGGCGATTGTTGCGGCGGGGCCGATTGCGAACTTCCTCCTCGCCATTGTCATTTTCGCAGCCGTGTTCACGTTCTACGGCAAGCAGGCGACGCCTGCCCGCGTCGACACCGTTCAGGCCGCGAGCGCCGCGGAAGCCGCAGGGTTCAAGCCCGGCGATCTGATCGTCTCGATCAATGGCCGCAAGATCGAGACCTTCACCGACATGCAGCGCATCGTCAGTACGCACGCTGGCGAGCCGCTCGACATTGACGTGGATCGCGCCGGGCAGCGCATTCAGGTCAAAGCAACGCCGAAGCTGACCGAGATGAAGGACAACTTCGGCAACACACACCGTATCGGCGTCCTTGGCATCACGGGGGCGCGCGAACCGCCGGTGCCGGTTGATCCCCTTACGGCGGTCAAGCTTGGCGTTGAAGAGACCTGGTTCGTGGTCGAACGGACGCTGTCCTATATTGGTGGCGTCGTGGTGGGGCGGGAATCGGCGGACCAGCTCGGCGGGCCGATCCGGATCGCGCAGGTCTCAGGCCAGGTCGCCACGGCAGGTTTCGTTGCGCTCATCCACCTGGCCGCGGTGTTGTCCATCTCGATCGGGCTTCTGAACCTGTTTCCTATCCCTTTGCTCGATGGCGGACACCTTTTGTTCTACGCCATTGAGGCGGCGCGGGGCCGTCCGCTCTCGGATCGCGCCCAAGAGGTCGGGTTCCGCATCGGGCTCGCGATTGTGCTTCTTCTAATGATCTTCGCGACCTTCAACGACATCTTGCACCTTGCCAGCCTGTAACCGTGGCCATCCGGCAACGCGTTGATCGGAAAAGCTGATCCGCCGTTGGGTCAAGGTTTCCCGAGAAGCGAAAACGGAGTAGAACCGCGGCTCAGGGACACAGATTCCTCCAATTTGTCCTGCAAGGGGCGGCTGGGAATAAGGGTAGGGCGCATCGCGCATGGGACTTTGGGTGCGGGTACGAGGGCTGGCTATCGCTGGCTTGGTCCTCGGTGGGGTGGTTCTCGGGCTGGGCGTGCCATCGTCGCTTGTGACGGCGGGCAGCGCTTTGGCTCAGACTGCTTCTTCGATCGTTGTCGAGGGCAACCGTCGCGTCGAGGCGGATACGATCCGCTCCTATTTCCGTGTCGGCCCAGGCGAGCGGCTTGATCCCATCAAGGCGGACGACGGCGTCAAGGCGCTGTTTGCGACCGGGCTTTTCGCGGACGTGCGCTATCGCTGGGAAGGCGGCCGCCTGATCGTCACCGTACTTGAGAACTCGGTGATCAGCCGGATCCAGTTTGAGGGCAACAAACGCGTCAAGGACGAGCAACTGCTCGCCGAAATCAATTCCAAGCCGCGTGGCTCCCTCTCGCGGCCGACGGTGCAGTCCGACGTCCAGCGCATCGTCGAGATCTACCGGCGCAACGGCCGCTACGATGTGCGCGTCGAGCCCAAGATCATCGATCGCCCCAACAACCGCGTCGACCTCGTGTTCGAGATCAACGAGGGCGGCAAGACGACCGTGAAGGACATCGATTTCGTCGGTAATCGCGCCTACTCGGGGTGGCGATTGCGTGACGTCATCAAGACCGGCCAAAGCAATATTCTAAGCTTCCTGAAGAACAACGACCTCTATGATCCGGATCGCATCGAAGCGGATCGCGAGCTCTTGCGCCGCTGGTACTTGAAGAACGGCTATGCGGACGTGCGCATCGTCTCCGCCGTTGCCGAGTTTGATCCGCGCCGCAACGGATTCGTGCTGACCTTCACGATCGAGGAAGGCGATCGTTATGTGTTCGGTCCGGTCGACATCCAATCCAATGTGCGCGACATCGACCTCGGTGCGCTCCGCAGCAGGCTCCGGTTCTCTCCGGGCTCGGTCTACAACGCCGAGGCGGTCGAGAAGAGCACGGAGGACATGACCATCGAGGTCTCCAAACGCGGCTATGCGTTTGCTCAAGTGCGTCCGCGCGGCGACCGCAATTTCGAAACTCATCAGATCAGCATCCTCTTTGTCGTCGAGGAGGGCGCACGCGCCTACATCGAGCGCATTAACGTCCGCGGCAACACCCGCACGCGCGACTACGTGATCCGGCGCGAATTCGATATCGCGGAGGGTGATGCGTACAATCGCGTGCTCATCGACCGCGCCGAGCGGCGGTTGAAGAATCTCAACTACTTCAAGAGCGTCAAGGTCACCAACGAGCCAGGCTCGGCTTCGGACCGGGTGATCATCAACGTCGACGTGGAAGAGCAGTCGACCGGCGAGTTTTCCGTTGCGGGCGGCTATTCGACCTCGGACGGCTTTGTGGCCGAGGTCTCGGTCGGTGAACGCAATCTGCTGGGCCGTGGTCAGACCGCGCGGGCGGCGGTCACCTACGGCCAGCGCACCCGCGGCGTCGAATTCTCGTTCGGCGAGCCGTACTTCCTTGATTATCGCCTGGCCTTCGGCATCGACCTCTTCGCCAAACAAATCGATTCGTCCTCGTCGTATGTCTACCGGCAGGAAACGATCGGCGGTGGGTTTCGCTTTGGCATCCCGCTGCGCGAAGATCTCGCGATACAGCTGCGCTATTCGGCCTATCAGCAGCGGATCGATCTCGATCAGATCTTCCGGGACTGCAACAACGTCAACCCGAATTTCGGTCTCGATCCCTTCAGTCCCGCGACCTATCCGACTTCAACGGCATTCGGCACGACACCGGCGACCACACCGCCGCCGGGCTACGCCGGTCTCACGAACTGCTATCAGAACGGCGAGGCTTCGGCTGCGACGAAGCAGATTGTCGATGCCGGCCCGGCGATCGTTTCGCTGATCGGCTACAGCATGATCTACAACACGCTCGACAACAACCGGAACCCGACCAAGGGCGTTCTCGCCGAACTGCGTCAGGACTTCGCCGGCGTGGGCGGCGACGTGAACTTCATTCGCACGACCGGCGACGTTCGCTGGTACTACGAACTCATCTCCGACATCATCTCGGTGCTGCGTGTGCAAGGCGGCTACGTCACCGGCTGGGGCGACAAGCCGTTGCGCATGCTCGATCACTTCCAGATGGGACCGAACCTCGTGCGCGGCTTCCAAACGGCCGGCATCGGTCCGCGCGACCTGACCATCGGGACCACGGGGGATGCGCTGGGCGGCACGATGTACTGGGGCACCTCGCTCGAAATGCAGGCGCCGATCTTCGGCGTGCCCAAGGACTTCGGGTTGAGGGTCGCCGTTTTTGCCGATGCGGGCTCGGTCTGGAACTACACGGGTCCTCGTGTCTTCCCGGCGACCGGCACCTCGCTTACGACGGTCGATCCGATCACCGGCGTCGATACGAACAACATGACCATTCGCTCCTCCGTCGGCGCCGGCATCATCTGGGACTCGCCGTTTGGTCCGATTCGCATCGATTACTCCTTCCCGATCACGAAGGATCCTAACGATCGCGTGCAGCAGCTCCGATTCAGCGGCGGCACGAGGTTCTAACCGGGCTCCGCCACAGCCAAGGTGGCATGACTGAGCTGCAATTCTTCGAGCACCCGCACGGGCTGACAGCGCACGAGATCGTTGCGCTGACCGGCGCGGCCGCGCGTGGCGATATTGGCCAACGCCGCATTAGCGGGATCGCGGCACTTGATCGTGCAGGTCCGGGCGACCTCGCGTTCATGCAGAATCAAAAATATGCGGAGGCGTTTGCAGCAACGCGTGCCGGCACCTGCCTCACGAGCGAGAAATTCGCCGCAAGCGCACCGGCTCATGTCGCGGTTCTGGTAACCCCCGCGCCGTATCGCTCTTTCATAACGGTCGCGCAAAAGCTCTATCCTGGGGCGATGCGGCCGTCCTCGCTGTTCGAGGCGAGCGGCATCGCGGCGGGCGCGTTGGTGCATCCCTCGGCGCGGCTTGAGTCGGGCGTCATGATCGATCCCGCGGCGGTGATTGGGCCCCGCGCGGTGGTGGGCGCTGGCACGATCGTCGGGCCGACGGCGGTGATCGGCCCCAACGTGCGCATTGGGCGCGACTGCGCGATCGGCGCCGGCTGCACCCTCGTGCACGCGCTGGTCGGAGACCGTGTCATCATCCATGCCGGCGCGCGCATCGGCCAGGACGGCTTCGGATACGTCCCGGGCGCTGCCGGACACGGCAAGGTTCCGCAGGTCGGGCGCGTCATCATCATGGATGGCGTCGAGATCGGCGCCAACACGACCATCGACCGCGGCGCGATCCGCGACACCGTGATCGGGGAGGGGACAAAGATCGACAACCTCGTGCAGATCGCGCACAACGTCGAGATCGGGCGGCATTGTGTGCTCGCCGCGCATACCGGAATCTCGGGAAGCTGCACGATTGGAGATTACGTAATGATGGGGGGGCGGGTCGGCATCACCGACAACGTCACGATCGGTGCGGGCGTGATGATCGCGGCCGGCAGTGGCGTCATGTCGAATATTCCGCCGGGCGAGAAGTGGGGGGGCGCGCCCGCTCAGCCGGCGCGTGAGTGGCTGAAGGCGAATGCTGCGCTGCGACGCCTGACCCGACGCGGACAGACGGGGGCAGACGAATGACGGGCGCCACTATCGACGCCGCGGGCGTGAAGGAGATTCTCGAATCGCTGCCGCACCGCTACCCGTTCCTGATGGTCGACCGCGTCATTGAGCTGAACGGCGATGAATCGGCGATTGGCATCAAGAACGTGACCTTCAACGAGCCGCAGTTCATGGGTCACTTTCCCGGCAATCCGGTGTTTCCCGGGGTGCTGATGATCGAGGGGATGGCGCAGACGGCGGGTGTCATGGCGATCGCTTCGGGCGCCGGTGGCAAGGCAAAGGCGGTCTTTTTCATGACCATCGACAAGGCGAAGTTTCGCAAGCCGGTCGTACCGGGAGACACCGTCGAATATCACATGAAGAAGAAAGTACGGCGCAGAAACATGTGGTGGTACACGGCCGAGGCAAGGGTCAAGGGAGAGCTCGTGGCCGAAGCGGAAGTCGGCGCGATGCTGGTCGAGGCGTAATGCTGGCAATCGATCCCACCGCACGCGTCGCGCCTGGCGCCATCATCGGCGCGAACGTCGACATCGGCCCGTACTGCGTGATCGGGCCGCATGTCGCGATCGGCGACAACTGCAAGCTCGTCGCTCACGTGCACCTCGCGGGTCACACCGCGATCGGATCCGGCTGCACCATCTATCCTTTCGTTTCCCTCGGTACGCCGCCGCAGTCGGTGCATTACAAGGGAGAGCCGTCGCGGCTCGTGATCGGCGCGAACTGCCAGATTCGCGAGAGCGTCACGATCAACATCGGCACGCAGGGCGGCGGCGGAGTCACGACCGTGGGAGACGATTGCTTTCTCATGGTCGGCTCTCATATTGGGCACGACTGTCAGGTGGGCCGCGGTGTCATTATTGCCAATAACACGGTGTTCGGCGGACACTGCCACGTTGGTGATCATGTCTTCATCGGCGGCCATTGCGCCGTGCATCAGCACGTGCACGTTGGCGAGGGCGCGATGGTGGCGGGTTACTCGGCATTTGCCGACGATGTCATTCCCTTCGGGTTCGTGCTGCAACCGGTTGCCCGGCTCGCCGGCATCAATGTCGTGGGCATGCGGCGCCGCGGCGCCAGCAAGGAGGCAATACGCGCCGTTCAGCAGGCATACGCGTTGCTCTTCGAAGGCGAGGGCGAGTTCGCGGCCCGCATCGATGCTGTTGAGGGCAAATCGGGTGACGTGGCCGAAGTCGCGAAGATGATCACATTCATCCGCGAGAAGCGCCACCGGCCGCTCATGCTGAACAAGGTTCGCGGCCGGCGCGACGACGATCCCGACTAACGAATGGCCGATCCGCACATCACGGACATGTCGCAAGCGGCCGGCGAGGGCCCGCTTGCCATGATTGTCGGTGGGGGATCGATCCCGATCGCGGTCGCGGAGGCAGTCGAGCGGCGTGGGCGCCGGGTCGTGCTCTTTCCGATCCGCGGTTGGGCCGAGCCGGCGGTAGTCGAGAAATTCCGGCACCACTGGATCCCCCTCGCCAAGGCGGGACTCTTTCGCCGCCACGCGCGGGCTGAAGGCTGTCGCGACGTTGTTTTCGTCGGCACGGCGTCGCGCCCGCCGCTTCGCTCCCTGCGCGTCGACTGGCTGACCTTGCGGCTGTTGCCGCGTGTGGTGCGCGCCTATCGTGGTGGCGATGATCACCTGATCTCGAGCGCCGCGCGGATTTTCGAGGACTATGGGTTTCGCATCGTGGGGGCGCATGAAATGGCGCCCGAGATCCTGATGCCCGAAGGGCCGATTGGGAGCCGCCATCCGTCTGGCCGCGACGAGGCGGATATCGTGCGCGCTCTGGCGCTGCTCCAGGCCACCGGCGCCTTCGACATGGGGCAGGGCGCCATCATTGCTGACAATCACGTGCTGGCCGTTGAAGCTGCGGAAGGCACCGACGCGATGGTCAGGCGTGTCGCCGATCTGCGGGCGCAGCGGCGGATCGCGATCCCGGCAGGCAGAGGCGTGCTGGTCAAGGCGCCGAAGCTGCATCAGGACCGGCGCTTCGACCTGCCGGCGATTGGACCGCGCACGGTCGAAGAGGTTGCGCGCGCCGGGCTCGCCGGGATCGCCGTGGTCGCGGGCGGCTCGATCATCGCCGAACCGGCGGCGGTCGCATTGGCTGCCGACAAGGCAAACGTGTTCGTGGTGGGCGTCAAGGCCGATCGGCCATGAGTCATCCGTTCAAGGTCTTTCTGGTCGCAGCGGAGGAATCCGGCGACGTACTGGGCAGCGCTCTGATGGGCGCGCTGCGTGCGATCGATGCGGACATCTCATTTGCCGGTGTTGGCGGTCGCGCGATGGAAGCCTTCGGGTTGAAGAGCCTGTTCGATACTGCGGATCTCTCCATCATCGGGGTGGCGTCGATCCCGCGGAAGCTGCCGCTCATTTTCCGACGTATCCGCGAAACCGCCGACGCGGTGATCGCCGCAAGGCCGGACGCGCTCGTGATTATCGACAGCCCGGATTTCACTCACCGTGTCGCGCGGCGCGTGCGGCGGGCGGCACCGCAGATACCGATCATCAACTACGCCCCGCCAACGGTCTGGGCATGGCGGCCCTGGCGCGCCCGTGCGATGCGCGAGTATGTCGATGAGGTGCTGGCCATTCTGCCGTTCGAGCCGGCTGCCTTCGCGCGGCTCGATGGCCCGCCCTGCACCTACGTGGGGCATCCGCTCGCGGAGCGGATTGATGCGCTGCGCCCGAACGCCGAAGAGGCGCGCCGCCGTGTGTCCATGCCGCCCATCCTGCTCGTCCTGCCGGGCAGCCGTGCGAGCGAGATCCGCCGGCTTGCTTCCACGTTTGGCGCGGCGATTGGGGAGGTGGCGAAAAAGATCGGGCCGCTCGACGTCGTGCTGCCGACCTTGCCGCACATCGCCGCGCAGGTCGCGAGCGCAACGGCAAGCTGGCCGGTGTCCCCGCGCATCGTCGTCGGGGAGACCGAAAAGTACGCGGCCTATCGCACCGCGCGCGCGGCGCTTGCCGCATCCGGGACCGTCACGCTCGAGCTTGCCCTCGCGCAGGTGCCGACGGTTGGTGCGTATCGCATTCCGGCCTGGGAGGGCGCGCTGTTCCGCCTGATGGCGCACATCGACACGGTGATCCTTGCCAACCTGGTGCTGGGAGAGAAGGTCGTGCCCGAATTTCTGCAAAGTGACTGCACGGCAGACCGGCTCGCCGCTGCCATCGTTCCGCTCCTCGGTGACACGCCGGAGCGCCGGCGGCAACTCGAGGCCTTCACCCGCCTCGACCTGCTTATGGACCTCTCCGCCGAATCGCCGAGCCAGCGCGCCGCTCGTGCCGTTATTGCCGTAATCGCAAGGAAAACCGCCCTACCATCGCCATCGGCTTCATGTTAACCGCAGTGCACAAATTCGACGGGACATGGCCAAAATCACAAGCGTGAAGCCGAGCCGAAAGCGTGCGAAAGCGACCCGCGCGGCGATCACGGCCGTCCATGGCTATGTCCCTCCGGACGTGCTGACCAATGCGGAACTGGCCAAGTTGGTCGACACATCTGATGCCTGGATTACGGAGCGGACGGGCATCAAGGAGCGCCATATCCTAAAAGGCGAAGGGCTCGGCACCTCGCATATGGGCGCTGAGGCGGTGCGCGGGCTGCTGCAAAAGACCGGCACGCCGCCCAAGGAGGTCGACCTCCTGATCTGTGCCACCACGACGCCTGATTTCGTGTTCCCGTCGACCGCGAACCTGATCTGCGACATGGTCGGGATCCGCAACATCGGGTCGTTCGACGTCCAGGCCGCCTGCTCCGGCTTTATCTATGCGGTCGCGATTGCGACGCAGTTTGTCGAAAACGGCGGCGCGAAGAAGGTCGTCGTCGTCGGCGCCGACAAGATGTCGGCCATTCTCGATTACAGCGACCGCGCGACCTGCGTGTTGTTCGGCGACGGCGCCGGCGCCGTGATGATCGAGCCATCCCCCAATGGGCATGGCATTCGCGATGTGCTGATCCGCGCGGACGGGGCGGGCATGCCGCACCTGCATCAGAAGGCCGGCGGCAGCCGTCTGCCGCCGAGCGCCGACACGGTCGCGAAGCGGCTGCACTTCGTGCATCAGGAAGGTGCCGCGGTCTACAAGTTCGCGGTCGCGCGCATGGCGGAAATCTCCATGGAGGTCATGCTGCGCAACAAGCTGAACCCGGAGAAGGTGGACTGGCTCGTCCCGCACCAGGCCAACAAGCGCATCATCGAGGCGACGGCCGAGCGCATGGGCCTGCCGATGGATCGCGTGATGATCACGATCAACAAGTATGGCAACACGACCGCCGCGACGATCCCGCTCTGCCTCTGGGATTACGAACCGCGCCTGAAGGAAGGCGATCGCATGCTCTTTGCGGCGTTCGGCGGCGGCTTCACATGGGCGGGCGCCTATGTGACCTGGGGCTACGACGCGCCCTGATGCGTCCGGCACGCTTGCCAAGAGAGTGATTCTCTCAAAAGATTGCCAGTGGCGCTGCCGGGGCGCCGACCGTTTTTTGGAGAGGCGTTGCCGATGATCCTTGTCGGCATTGCGCGCGCGGGACTTTTTTCGCTGGCCGTTCTGACTCTGCCTGCATCCGCTCAGGAGCAGGTTCTCGATGATGCGTCGATCCTTGCAACGACCCCGCCTGCGATTGAAACAAACGTCGCGACCGAACCACGCGTCGAGCCGGTCAATCTGCTGATCGCCGCGCATCGCACGGCGGCCCAGCGCTACAGCGATAGCTTTCTCGCCTCCGGCAAGCCGCGACGACGTGCGGTCGCAACATCGGTGCGCCTGCGCCGTCAGGACGATGCAAATTTCACCAACCGCACGCGATGGCTCGCCCGACGGATCGAGGCGCGGCTCGGCAGCGAGCCACCTGAGCTTGCGGTGGTCGCCACCGGTGTCGAGTTTCTCGATGTCCTGATCAACGCGTCGCGCCGCGCCACGATTGGCAACCTCGTCGTCTACGGACACGCGGCTCCCAATGCGCTGTTCATGCGTGAGGATCGTGGATTCTACACCTCTGTCGACGAGGTCGCGCGTGGGACGAAGATTGTCGAGGGCACGGAGGATGATCGCGCCTCGCAGCTGCGCGCCATGGGCGCGCGCGATCTCTCCGACCTGATGGAGCTGGTGGCGAGCGGCGACATCCGTTTCGCCAAGGACGCGGTGATCTTCTTTGCGGGATGCGGGGTCGCCGGAAAGCGAAGCATCGAGCCGGGCAGCATCGCGGCGCGCGCCGCGCAGATTGCCGACGCAACCGTGTTTGCTTCCATCGATGTGACCGACCAGTCGATGGGGCGTGGCCTCGCGTTCCGCGATCGCGAGTACTCGCGGCGAAGCTGGGTACGGTTTGTTCCGGGCGAGACGCCGGAGCGGCTTAACACGCGGGTGATCGACGCGCTGAAGCAGCTGAATTTGGGCGGCGAGGTAGTGGCGACGCGGGCGCTGTCGGCGGAAAGGGCGGAGTAACCGGGCGGTTATCCGACCGCTGTTCGCTTGACGGGGCGCGGGAGGCTGACCTTCCGGGATGCCGGCGTTGGGTCAGAAGAAAACTTTCGTTCGGTATTCAGGCCGCCATTTGGTGATCTGTATTCAGCCCCGCGGCAGCCGGTAATTCGAACTCAAAAATTGCACCGCGACTGGTCGCGTTCAAGACGTGGATCTTCCCGCCATGCTCCTCGATGATCGAGCGGCAGATCGAGAGGCCCATTCCCATGCCGCTCGTCTTTGTGGTGAAGAGCGGATCGAAGATGCGGTTCATGTCGTCCGCGTTGATGCCCGTGCCACTATCCTCGATGGCGACCTGGACCGTGCCGGACACGGTGCCGCGCGATTGGACCTTTAACACTCGCGGCTCTCCAGCGCGCATTGCATCTGTGGCATTCACAATGAGATTGAGGATGACCTGCTGCAATTGAACCGCATCTCCCATGACGGGCGGAAGCTGTTGGTCGAGTTGCGTTTCGACCCGCACTCCCTCTTTCTGCAGATCGAGCTGGAGCAGCGCGAGAACGGTGTTGATCAGATTGTTAAGGTTGATCGCGGCTTTCGCGCTCGTACCCTTCTTGAACATCGCGCGCACGCCGGCGACGATATCGCCGGCGCGTTGACCGGCGCTCACAATATCCGTTAGCAAATCACGTACTTTGTTCTCGTTGGAGTTGCCCGCGGAAAGCCAACGAAGTGCGGCGCTCGCTTTCAAAATGATGCCGGTGATCGGCTGGTTGATCTCGTGCGCAATCGATGCCGAGAGCTGGCCCGCCGTCTCAAGACGATTCATTTGCGCAAGCTCCGCCATCGCATTGCGCGACTGGATCTCGGCATGCGCGCGTCTGCGGTGCTCGTAGACCAGCCACCAGATCAAGCCTGCCTGCAGAAGCACTGTTGCCAGGATGCCAAGTATCGACCAACGGTATTGCTGCCAAGGCGTTGGCGGACGGAAATTGATTTCGCTCTCGGGCGGCAACTGGCCTTCGCTGATGCCCCAGCGCTCCATCTCTCTCCAGTCGTACTTCGGCCGCGCAAATCCGATGGGCTCCGCCTTAATACTGGATGGGTTCTCACCTCGAAGGATCCGCATGGCAACCGAGGCTGCCGCCTGGCTCACCTCCTGAACCGAATACATGGGCCCGCCGACGACTCGATCGCCGAAATAGGCACCTTGATAAGTAAAGATGGGCGCATTGGCGGCGGCCCGCATTCTGTTGAGCGCGCTGTCGCCCTCGTGCGATATGCCCGCCGCGTCAACGTTGAGCAGCTGCCAGACGATTACAGAGCGCGGTGGAAGCGATGCCGCTCGCTCCAGCATGGTCTCGAACGAGAGTTCACTCGACCAAACAAATGAAATGCGATTTTCATACGGCTTCAAGACCCTCGTAATTTCCTGCCGCCAAAACTTTTCAGACGGGGAGCTGCCATTGACATAGACTACCGTTTGCGTGCCGGGCAGCACACGAAGAAGGTGCTCCATGAAGCTGATGAGATCGCCATTCACCGCCGCCACGGTGTCGGTCGAAGCCAGCGAAGCGGGATCGACACGGCGCTGTTCGACGGCGGTGAGCAGCATGGGAGCGCCCGGAAAGAGCTCTCGTCGGTAGCGTTGCACAAAGACCGCAGCCGGTGCTCCGATGCTCACGATCAGGTCTGGCGGTTTTTTTGCGTAGTAGGTGCGGAGATACTCGATGAAGGGGCGGTCAGAGTCGTCGTCGCCGCGCGCCGACATCAGCGAGTGATCGCTGATGTCGATGGGCGAGTTTGATTGGCGCTCAAGTTCGGCGCGGATCGCCTTGCTGTAATCACTCCAAGGAAGGAAATTTCGGCCAAACGAATGGAGCAGGACGACGCGCTTGCTTTCGGCCGCGTTGGCAGCCGCCCACGTCATCAGAGCAAGGCATAGCGCTGCTACCCAGCAGCTGTGACGAGCCGTGTACCCCATACCCATTGGTGGAAACGATAATACGGCTCGCCGGGTGTTGATCAAATGCTCGCCGTGGTCCGAAGCTGTACCAAAATACCACCCGACCGGTGGTGACAGCTGCCGCAAGTCACGACGCGCGCGACGTCGACGCCTGTTGCGCGCGCAGGTCCGTGATCACGCGCGCGCGGGCCCGCGTCTCGTCCAGCTTGGAGGCAAGCTTGGCCGTGCAGTGACGGCCGATGTGTGGGCCATCCTTCCGCGATCGCGAATACGCGCGGCGGAGCTGGATGCGCTTTCTGCCCGACGAGACGCCGGAGCGGCTCGACACGCGCGTGATCGATGCGCTGAAGATGCGGAGTTCAGGGGTGAGACGGTGGCGTCGCGAGCGATGCCGGCGGACGGATCAAACTAGGCTCAGTAGTCGGCGTAGGCTAACGTTGCTTGCCACGATGAGAACACCCGTGATCGCGTTGCGTGCTGTGCTCCTGTGCCTCCCAGGACTACTGGTTCACCCGGTAGAGGTCTCGGCTCAGACCATGCGCCCGCCCGAAATCCAGCGTCGGATCGACGATGTTCGCGCCTGCCTCATGACCAAGGTGGTAGAGCGGGACGACCCTCACGCCTGTCAACGGCTCGAGGAGCGCATGGCCGCATACCATGTGCCGGGTCTCAGCATTGCCGTCATCCACAACGGCACCATCGAATGGGCGCAGGGATTTGGCGTCGTTCAAGCAGGGGGCAATCCCGTCACGCCGGAGACCTTGTTCCAGGCCGCGAGCATCAGCAAGCCGGTCGCCGCGATGGCTGCGCTTCGTCTGGTCGAGCAAGGCAAGCCGTCCCTCGACGCAGACGTCAACCAGGTGCTGACCTCCTGGAAAATTCCCCCGAGCGCGGCCGCGCCAAGGGCCGTGGTCACCCTGCGCCAATTGCTGGGTCATACCGCTGGGCTCACGGCGCACGGATTTCCGGGTTACGCCGCGGGCGCCGCTATTCCCACCCTTGTCCAGGTCTTGAATGGCGAGCACCCCGCCAATACGAGTCCCGTCCGCTTGGAGGCGATCCCCGGAACGCAGTGGAAATATTCAGGCGGCGGCTACACGGTGATGCAGCAGTTGTTAGTCGACGTCTCGCGGCAGCCTTTTCCCGAGCTGCTCCACGACACCGTGCTGGCTCCCATCGGCATGGCCCGCAGCACGTACAAACAGCCGCTGCCCACTGAACTGCGCGCCGGCGCCGCGACGCCCTATACGGCGGACGGCGCCCCCGTAGCAGGCGGATCCCACACTTATCCTGAGATGGCCGCGGCTGGACTGTGGACGACACCGACCGATCTCGCGCGATTTGCGATCGAGATCCAGCGCTCGCTGCGCGGCGACGCCAACCATGTGCTATCGGCGAAGATGACCAGGCAGATGCTCACTGCGGGCAAAGGCAGTCATGGCTTGGGTTTTCCTATCGGAGGCTCGCCGGACAATTCCTTTTTCTCGCACGGCGGAATCAACGCAGGTTTCGAGGCCGCGCTCATCGCCTATGAGCATAGCGGTGACGGGGCGGTCGTGATGACCAACGCGCAGGGTGGTCAACTCCTTGCCGGCGAGATCCTGCGCGGGATCGCCTCGGTCTACGGCTGGCCGGATTTGCGCCCAATCTTTCGGACAAGCGTCAAGATCGACTCTGCCATTCTCGCGACGTACATCGGCGTTTATCAGCTGACCCCGGCATTTTCGATCACGCTCACGATGGAGAACGGGCAACTGATGGCGCAGGGGACCCATCAGCGCAAGATGCCGCTCTTTGCCGAGTCTCAGAGCAAGTTCTTCGCCAAGATCGTGGACGCTCAGCTGGAGTTCTTCGCGACGGCCGGCGGGCAGATTACCCAGCTGGTCCTCCATCAGGATGGCCAGAACATGCGGGGCCAAAGGAAGCCGTAGCGCGTCGCACGTGATGAAAGAGAACTTCCGCTAAGGGCCAATTCTGTTGAAGAAGTCGGCGATCGCATCGAGCTGATCCTGCCGGATGATCTATAGGTCCGTGAAGTGGACCGATCGATTTACGCGGGAGCCGGTGTCGGGATCAGCTTCGCCAGTTTGCGGAGGTTCTGGGCGGTTGCTGCCAACAGGAACTCATCGCGTGCGCCAGTCGGCCCACGCAGTCGAAGGCGATCTAGCTTGAGAATGCGTTTGAGGTGGGCGAACAGCATCTCGACCTTCTTGCGTAGCCGTCGAGACACGTGGCCTTCCCACGACTTTGCGATTGCGCGTGCCATATCGCGAGCACCTTCGTGGATTGAGCGCGGCACTCTGCGCATTGGCGTCGTCGGACAGCACTGGTTCTTCAAGGCACAGGCCTGACAATCCGCCTTGCTGGCGCGATAGAGCACTGTTGCATCGTCATTGACGCGCGTGCCGGTGGTGGTCAGCGTTTTGCCGCCCGGGCAGAGATAGACATCGCGCTCCGGGTCATAGTGGAAGTCCACGCGCGAGAAGGTGCCGTCACGGCGCGCCGATTTGTCGAGCACGGTCACATGGGGCTCGATGCGCCGTTCAGAGACAAGCCAGCCGAGCATCTCGGCGGAGCCATATGCACTGTCCCCAAGAAGCCGACGCGGTTGAAGCGCCAGGTTGCTCGCTGTTCGTTCGATCATGCGCCTCGCGGCGAGAACTTCCGCCTGCCGGATGGCAGTCGTTGCCTCGACGTCGACGATGATCGCGTGATCGGTGTCGATCAGATAGTTGGTCGCATAAGCAAAGAACGCCTGGCCACCATGTGCGCCGGTCCAGCGCGCCGCTGGATCAGCCGGCGAGATGAATTTCGGCGTCACTTCGGTTGCCGCTCCGAACGCTGCATCGTCCAGCACGTCCAGATACTCCCGGACGGCTCTGGCTGTCGCTTGCTGTGGAAGGCCCTTCTCGCCCTCGATCCCGTTCTGACGGTTCGCGTCTGCCTTGATCAGGCTTGCATCGACCGCGAAGTTCTCGCCTCCGACCACCCCTTCATCGATGCAGCGGCGCAGCACCGACTCAAACACGCGGCGCAACAGATCGCTCTGGCGGAAGCGGCCATGTCGGTTCTTCGAGAAGGTAGAATGGTCAGGCACTTCGCCATCGAGCCCCAAGCGGCAGAACCAGCGATACGCCAGATTGAGGTGAACCTCCTCGCAGAGCCGCCGCTCCGAGCGGATGCCGAAGCAATAGCCGACCAGCAGCATCCGGATCATCAGTTCGGGATCGATCGAGGGCCGACCCAACTGGCTGTAGAACGCAGCCAGTTCGCTCCGCACTACGCCCAAATCAACGAACCGATCGATAGACCGCACCAGATGATCAGCAGGAACGTGCCGTTCCAACGAGAACTCATAGAACAACGCAGCCCGTTCGACTTGTCGCCCCATCATGATTCAGTCCTCTCGACCAGACTGAATCAGCGAGCCTCAAACCACGCAACAAAAGACTTTTTCAACGCAATCGGCCAAGAGCGGACTCGCGTCAGCGCTGCGCCGAACGTCCGCCTTGGCCCAGAAGCAGAGCTGACCGCACCTCCATCGGGTGCAGCCAGCTCAAATCTTCTACGGAATGCACTGCGTGCTCAGCATGTACGCCGCTTCATTGAGACCGAAGATATCGCTCAGCGTTCGACCGAACTGCTTGAGCCAGGCCTCTTGAGCCGCAAACGCCACCTCTTCCCGCTGCTGGGTACAGGCGTACGTCAATCCATATTCACGTTGAGTGTGATTCACGAGCCCATGGAGCAGCACTGAAATCTCGGCCGGGGACCCGCCGGTCCAGTACTCGGATAGATAGATGACGCCGTGTGCATCATCGTAGGTCATGTCCAGAGCGTTCGGCCTGCCGCTGAACCAGAGATGCTCTGGTTTTGCGCCTAGTTCCCGGTAACGGACGGCCGCGATTTGCGCAGACGAGACAAACTCAACGCGCGGCGGACGGGCCGGCCCGGGGAATTCGAGCTTTTCGGAGAGGAAATTTCCGATCAGTGACATGATCGGCTCAAGGGGGCGGCGTTCTGGAAGCACATTCTCGGGGTGATCGAAGACCAGTGCGTCGTTGGCGACGGCTGTAACCGGCAGCCGCGCGGCATGCGATATCACGGTGCCCTGTGCCAATTGCTCTGCATGTGTTGTCGCACTCAGCGACAGGAGAACACTCGCTCCGAGGGTCAGAAGCTTTGCCAACATGGTCCTTCCTCCGGTTGGAATAATGGAAGGCCAGTCAAGCTGTGGTTGGAGCGAACGTCTTTGGGATAGCCTTGCTTTTCGTTCGGCCCCGGACTGTTTTGATTGCGGCGAGCATGATTTTTCTTGAGATACGTTGAGATTGATGGGCGGGGCTCGCGTGAGCCTTGATTTCCGAACAACCTCGGCGATGATGCGCGCAGGTTGGCGCTCAGGACGACCCGATGATCTACAAATTCGGAGCGTACACGCTCGATGCAGATCGCTGCGAGCTGCATATCGGTGCAGATCGGGTCGAACTCGAGCCTCAGGTTTTCAGTGTTCTTTCTTATCTCGTAGAAGAGCGCGGCCGCATCGTCACACGCGGCGACCTTATCTCGACAATATGGAACGGTCGATTTGTTTCTGATTCGACTGTCAACAGCCGTATCGCAGCGGCTCGCAAGGTGATCGGCGATCGCGGCAGGTCGCAGAGCATGATCCGGTCGTTCCCTCGGCGAGGATATCGCTTCGTGGGCGACGTTCAGACCGAAGGACAGCCGAGCGACCAGAGCAGTGTCGTACCCCTGCCAGCGTTCAGCCTGCACTCATCCATCGTTGTTCTTCCGTTTGAAAATCTGTCGCGCGAGCAACAACATGATCATTTCGCCGAAGGCTTGGTCGACGACATTACGACAGCGCTGACCCAATTCCGTCATCTGATCGTGGTGCCCCGCAGCATCGGCGCGTCGTACCGGGGGCGAACCGCCGACGTTACACAGATCACCAAAGAGCTGAATGTGCACTATGCGCTGGAGGGAACGTTACGCAAGGAAGGAACGCGCATCCGGATCAACGCTCAGCTGGTTGACTCGCGGACCGGCGCAAACGTCTGGGCTCGACGACTCGAGGGCGACTTGACGGAAGGCTTCAAGCTTCAAGACAGGTTGACCGAGGGCATTGTCGGTGAAGTTGTTACAAAGCTCGAGCAAACCGAAATCGATTTGCATCGGCGCTCGCAGTCGTCGGCGTCGGACGCCTATTCGCGGGTCATGCGCGGAACGAGCATTCTTTACGAGTGGACCCGTTCATCGATCAGCGAAGCGCTGGAGCACTATCGGTCAGCCATACAGACCGACCCGGCGTTCGCCCCCGCATACGCGATGGCGTCGTATTGCTACGTGCAACGACAATCATATGGCCTGTTTACGGATCGATTGACCGAATCGCGCGAGGGCGTCGAGCTGGCTTGGCAGGCGGCGGACTTGGGCAAAAACGACGCCTACGCGCTGACGCGGTCCGCGCACGCAGTTATGTCGCTAGGTGAGGACATCGGCAGCGGCATGTCGCTGATCGAGCAGGCAATTGCGCTCAATCCAAATCTCCCTGCTGCGTGGTATGTCCGAGGTTGGGGCCGTATCTTCCAAGGCGACACGATCGGAGCACTTAACGACCTGGATCGCGCGCGGCGCCTCAGTCCGTATGACCGGCTTGTTTTCAAAATCAACGCTGCGATGGCGTATGCCAGCTTGTTTGCAGGCAACCACGATGATGCGTCGCGATTTTCACTTAGCGCCATCCGTGAGCGCCCAAACTACATGACAGGCCTCCGTGTGGCGGCAGCAAGCCATTCGCTGGCAGGCAGAATGGCTGACTCAAAAGTACTTGCGACAAGAATGCGAGATTTTGACCCGCACCTGCGCCTTGCGATGCTCCCGCAACTCCTGCCGCTCAGGTCCGCCGACCTGTCCAGATGGACCGAGGCTCTCCGGGGCGCTGGTTTGCCTGACTAACGAGCCTGCTTTCGGCTGCCGATAGGATCAGGAGCAGACACGTTATGCAGCGCGCCGGTACGTCCGCTATGGTCAAAGCCGGCGCCACGTGCATCGCACGGCAGAAGGTCTGCTTTGGACCAACACCGGAAGTCGTACCCTACTGCTGAACAGTATCAGCGCCAGGAAGCGTCATCTTGACGACAAACCGGGCGCAAGAGCGAGGGCGGGTAGGAAGGGGCGGTCCCCAGGCATGGCCGGTTCCAGGGTGCCGGCCCTTACGCTAGCATACCGAGGGGCTCGGCCACGGACGTCTCGGGGGCATGCGGGGGCGGATTTTCATCAGTTATCGCCGCGATGACGCGCCGGGCGATGCGCGCGGCGTTGCCGATCGTCTTGCTCGAAATTTCGGGAAGACGAACGTCTTCATGGACGTGGACAATCTTCTCGCCGGCCAACGGTTTGATCGCGAACTCGATCGGGCGTTGTCACAGTGCGATGTTCTGATCGCAATTCTCGGTCCGCGATGGACAGATCTGCTTTCGCGCGCTGACGGCGAGCGAGATTTCGTTCGTGATGAGATCGCCGCCGCACTCAAGCGCGAGATCGTCGTGATCCCGGTTCTGGTCGGGCGCGAGGGGCATATGCCGGCCCTCCCGCAGGCGAAGGACCTTCCGGAGGAAATCCGTGAGTTCGTTCTGTATCAGAAACACAGCGTGGCGCACGAGACCTTCGGCCGCGATACCGCCGAGCTGATTGCAGCTATCGCAGCGGTTCTTCGCGCACGCCGTGCGCCGCGGCCTTTAAACGCTCTGATCACCGGCGCGGGGGCTGCGCTCGCGGCCGCTCTTGTTTTCTTGATTTACCAGTTTGATTTGCTGTCGTGGGTGCACCGGTCCCGAGGTGGCGACCCGCAGGTTGCGACGGTGTTGAGCGACGCTGAAGGAGCCAAGAAGGCGGAAAACCAAGCGGCGCGACGCAAAGCGGAAGAGGTAATAAAGGTCGCCGAAGAAGACGCTCGAAGGAAAGCCGCGGAAGAAGACGCTCGAAAGAAGGCGGAGGAGGAAGACGCGCGACGCAGAGCGGAGGAGACAAAAAAGGCTGCCGAAGAAGACGCTCGAAGGAAAACTGTCGAGGAGGCGCGAAAGAAGGCAGACGAGGAAGAAGCGCAGCGCAAAGCGGAAGAGGCAAGAAAGGTCTTGGAAAAAGACGCTCGAAGGAAAACTGCCGAAGAAGAGGCCCGAAAGAAAGCAGAGGAGCAAGAGGCGCGAAAGGAGGAGGAAGGAGGTAAGAAAGCCGAGGATGAGGCGCGCAAGAAAGAAGCGGAATCAAAACGGGAGAAGGACGAGAAGGCGAGGATTGCCGACGCTTGCGATCGCCTCGCCGCGTCGCCTGATGATTCAAGTCGTCCGGCCGGTGTTCCCGGTATCGAAAACGCGCGGATCGATCGTGAGGCCGCGTGGAATTCCTGTAACGCTGCGATGAAGCTGTTTCCAGATGTTGCCCGCTTTATCTATCAGGCGGGGCGGGCTGCTGCTTCTCGAAGGGACTACGATCGAGCGATGGTGCTTTATCGGGAAGCCAGCGAGAGAGGGAGCGCAGCCGCCACCAATGCAGTCGGCGCCCTGTATTACTGTAACTGCGGCGTCGCCCAAGATTATGACGAAGCGCGCAAGTGGTACGAGAAGGCGGCGGCGCTGGGTAATGCAAGCGCAATGACCAATATCGGATTCTCATACGAGCGGGGTACCGGTGTTGCTCAGGACTACACCGAGGCGCGCAAGTGGTATGAGAAAGCCGCGGCGCTGGGCCATGGTCAGGCGATATCCAATCTCGGCGTGCTGTATGAGTGGGGGCGAAGCGTCAGCCAAGATCACAGGGAGGCGCGCAAGTGGTACGAAAAGGGCGTGGCGGCGGGTAATGCCTTTGCAATGAATAACCTGGGGGCACTCTACGATAATGGAAAGGGTGTTCCCCGGAACTTTGCCGAAGCGCGTCGATGGTACGAAAGGGCTGCCAGTCTCGGGAATGGGGTGGCGATGCGGAACGTCAGCAATCTGTTCGAGCATGGACGTGGGGTTCCGAAGGATCGTCAGCAGGCCCGCCAATGGTATCAGAAGGCGGCAGACGCCGGCGACGAGGAAGCCAAAAGAAGGCTCGCTGCGTTCAAGTGACTCGGCCGAGCAGATGGAGGCGGCCATCACATTGCAGGCCCGCTTCGATACCGCACATCTTCATCATCCCCGCCCTATGAGGATGACCTGAGATCCGCGCTCGTCGCATCGGATGTCCGTAAGGGCCACAAGCGGATATCCAGCGGGGTGCGCTCGCGCGCGTCCATCTCCCAAGGCGGAAATGTCACCTTCAACCTCTCCGCAGCATCCGCGCGTGCTACTTGCTCCGCTTCGAATACCGCCCGCGCTCGCCCAACGACCGGTCGTGCGCCGGATCGGCCGCGGCCGCGCAGCTTTCGATGAAATCGGCCAGCGCCTCGGACGGTGCGCGGGCGATGTCGATGCCGTGCCTGCGCAGGTGCGCGATCACGCGCGCGCGGGCCCGCGGCTCGTCCAGCTCGGAGGTGAGCTCCGGCCTGCGGTGTCGGCGGGTGTGCGGGCGGTCGGCGAGGTCGCCGAGCTTGATGAGCTCAATCGCCTCGCGCAGGGCGGCGAGATCGATGCCGGACGCAGCCTCGAGCTCAGAGACATGGCGCTCGGCCAGCCTGTCGAGGCGGGCGGCGAGCGTGCGGCGCCGCAGGTTCCGCCGCGCCCTCGAGCGCGGCACTGTGTCGGGCGACCGCGGCGCGAAGAGCGGCCGCATCCAATTGCCCTCGTTGGCCCAGCGGGAGATGTTCGCGCCCGCCACGCCGGTGCGTTTGGAAATCTCCCGGTGGGTCATCGTGGTGGTCTCGATCAGCCGGCGTACCTGCCTCACCTTGCCGTCGGGATGCGGGAGGCGCGAGCCGGGCGGGCGGTGCGTGCTGATGAGGGGATCGTCCGCCGTCGGCTTCTTGCGCGGCGCGTGGCTGATGGCGGAGCGAAACGGCGAGAAGACCATGCGACCCTACTTCGGCCGCGGCAGCGGGACGTCCTCGCGGCGACGGATGGCGGCGGGATGCGGTTGGTGCGGAGGATCCTGGCGCACGTCCTCGATGATCCGGTCCACGGCGCGATCCGGCGCTGCGCGATGAGCGCGCCGATCGTTTCGTGCAACTGTCTTGCGGGGCATGCGGGCGACGTCGAGGGCCTTGGCGCTCGGATCCGCGATCACGCGCGCGCGGGGCTCGCCGTCCGCCACCGGACGCACCGCCGCAAGGAGGCGCTGGCGCGGTGTCGGCGGGCGCGCGGCGCGCTTTGCCATCGCGAGCAGCGCGCGCGCCTCGCGCAGCCTCGCAGCATCGACTGCAGGAGCCGCCTCGAGCGCGCGCAGATAGCGCTCTCCGAGCACGACGAGGCGGACGCCAAGCATGCGGCGCCGCCGCGTGCGGCCCGCGCGCCACGCCGGCACGGTGTGCGTCCACCGCGGCGCGAAGGTCGGCCGCAGCCATTTGCGAGTCTTTGACCACTTCCAGATGGTCGCGCGCAGGACACCGGTGCGCTGTGCGATCTCCGCATAGGTCATCAGGGTGGTTTCAACGAGGTGTCGCACCTCGTTAACCGTGGCGGCGATGTGCGATCGCCGCGGCCCGCGCGGGCGGTCAGGTAGAGGCGACGCGGCGGCCGCCGGCTGCGGCCGGGGAGCCTCGAGGATAGCGGCGCGATAGGGGGAAAGGGCCATAGTAGGAATATAGACTAATTACTAGTGCTAAGCAAGCGGCTCAGGCCGGCCGCGTAGGGAAATGTGCCTATTCGGCACCTTTGCGCCATCGCTTCCAGTCCGCCCGTTCAGGGAGTGCTCCGCGCGCCGGTATTCGCAGCCGGAAGAGGGCGGCGTTCGATCATTGCCAGCGCTCGCTTGATGTCCGCCGTGTCGGCGAGAGCGCCAAGCGCCTGGTTACTTGTTTCCAGGAATTGGACGAGGAACAGACGGGTATCGGTCGGAAGCGCTTCGATGACCTGACTGACTTTCAAACCGGGCAACCAGCGAACGCGGTAGAAGTTCTGGAAAAAGGTCCAGAATCCAGCGACCAGGTAGCCGTCGGAGAAGCTGTCTCCCAGCATCACACAGGTCGGGAGAAGGTTCGCGCGCGGATCGGAAAGCCGGTGACCGGCTTCGAAAACCCCCTCGTTTCTGAACGGCACTGCGCCGGCGGGTCCCGCCAGGTTGTAGACGGTTTCCAGCGTGGTCTCTTCCGGCGCGACCAGGAGCGGCATGAATCGGGCGATGTCGCCGCTATAGCGGACAGGGCGCATGGCGATCTCTTGCGTCCACAGCGGGTTATCCCGGCCGAGCAGGGCGGACCAGCGGTTGACGATGACCTTTGCGACCTCGCCCGCGCTGGGAATATTCCAGTGAAAGTCGGTCTTTTGAAAAACCGGGTGCCGTCGCGCCACCTCGCGCAGGATCGGCGTCGAGTCGAAGAAGTCGGGCCCAAGCTGCTTGTCGAGCTGCGCGACGAGGTCATCGATCCGTTGCGGCCCGGCGTAGCGCGGCGCCGAGGCCGGCAGCTTCTCCGGCAGAAAGCGATCGGCCAGGAAATTGATGCTCAGCGCAAGTCTGATCCCGCGGCTCTCAAGCGCGGAATGGAGCGCGCGTATGTTGTCGAGGATCTCGGCTTGATGATCTTTCAGGAAGCGGTCGATCGCGGGTTTCTCCACATCCAGCACCGGGCGATAGAAAAGATAACCGTCCGCCCCGATGTGCACCCGGCTCGACGTGTGAAAAATCGAATAGTCGCTCTGCGTCTTCATGCGGATCAGCAGGGATCGAAACCCGAAATGATCGTTGAACCAGGCGTCGGCCTGCTTCACCCATTCGAGCGGGTCCTGCCAAATTGGGCGCGGACGAGCCGCGAGTGTCCTGTTCTCGTCGACCGGCTGCACGATCGGCACGTCGAGCGCCATCTGGGCGAGCGGCAGCAGCATGATCGCAAAGAATGCCGTGATGAAAGCGAGCCCGCCCTGCGCGCATCTCAGAACCGGAAATAGATGAAGGGATTGAAGCCATTGGCGGCAATCAAGCCGAGGGAATAGACCAGACAGGCAAGCGAGCCGGCGCTCAGGACCCCTTGCTGCAACGATGAAGAGTTGCTCCAGTCCGGCAAGCGCAATGGCGCGAGAGAGAAGAACAGGCCGGCGGCGAGATAGGCAATCTGGTTCCGTGAGAGAAAGAACCAGACATCGAAGGAAGGGGCTGCGGTGCGGTGGAAGGCAAACATCGCTTCCAGGTGCCCAAGTGCGTGCGTGATGCTGTCGGAGCGGAAGAATACCCATCCGATCATCACCAGGAAGATCGTGATCGCCCATCCGACGACGCCTGAAAGCTCGATGGAGAAAATCTGTTTCAGGGCGCGTTCGGTGATCAGGATCGCGCCGTGGAACAATCCCCAGACAAGGAAGGTGTAGTTGGCGCCGTGCCAGAGGCCGCACAGCGCAAAAACGATAATCAGATTGACGTAGGTCCGCACCGTCCCGCCGCGATTGCCGCCGAGCGGAATGTACACATAGTCGCGAAACCATCGCGACAGCGTCATGTGCCAGCGCCGCCAGAACTCGGTCATGCTCTGCGAGCAATAGGGTTGGTCGAAATTCTGCGGAAACCTAAAGCCGAGCATGCAGCCCAGCCCGATCGCCATGTCCGAATAGCCGGAAAAATCGAAGTAGATTTGCAGCGTGTAGGTGAGCGTGCCGAGCCAGGCGACGGATGGGACCAGCTGATCTTGCGGAAGTGCGAAGATCCGGTCTGCGATCGAGCCCATGTGATCGGCGATGATGATCTTCTTGGAAAGGCCGATGCAAAACAGAACGATGCCCCATTGAATGGAGGCCAGCGATAGGCCACGGTGCTCGACCGCGCCCGCAATCTCGACATACCGCACGATCGGACCGGCGATCAGCTGCGGAAACGACGTGTGGTACATGCCGAAGTCGACCATTCGGCGGGCCGGATGGATCGTGCGGGTGTACACATCGGCGAGGTAGGAGATCGCCTGGAAGGTGAAGAACGAGATACCCGCGGGCAACAGGAACGTCGGTACATCAAGGCCGAACGGTGCCCCGCCGATTGCCGACACGTCGTTTGCGACGTGAAAGAAAAACGCGAGGTACTTGTACAGGACGAGGGGCGCGAGGTTGAGGACAATTCCGATGACAAGCGCCGCCCGGCGGACGCGGATATCTTCGGCCGCCGCGATGAAATGCGAGAGATAATGATTGATCGGGATCGACAGCACCAGAACGTAGAACGCGGTGCTCGCCCCGGAAAAGTAGAACGCAAGGCTGCCGATCAGCAGCCAGGCGTTCCGCAGCCACGCCGGGATCGCGAAATAGACGAGAAAGAAGATCGGGAGAAAGACGAACAGGAAGCTCGGCGACGAGAATGCCATCGTGGCGAGAGTGCCCGACTAAGTACGAGCGGCGGAGGACGTCAATTCGTCGCGGCCCGCGCGATGCGACCGATGGAGCTTGATCCCGCGCGGCGCGCAGCCCGACACGCTTGGCTACTTCCTTCTTGAGATCGGCTGATACTCGCGCCGGGTCGCGCCCGTGTAGAGCTGGCGCGGGCGCCCGATCTTCTGGCTCGGGTCCTCGATCATCTCCTTCCACTGCGCGATCCAGCCAACGGTGCGCGCGAGCGCGAACAGCACGGTGAACATGCTGGTCGGGAAACCCATCGCCTTGAGCGTGATGCCCGAATAGAAGTCGACGTTCGGATAGAGCTTCTTCTCGATGAAGTATTCGTCGGAGAGCGCGATCTTCTCCAGCTCCATCGCGACATCGAGCAGCGGGTCGTCCTTGATGCCGAGCTCGTTCAGCACCTCGTGCGCGGTCTTCTGCATGATCTTGGCGCGCGGGTCGTAGTGCTTGTAGACGCGGTGGCCGAAGCCCATCAGGCGGAACGAATCGTTCTTGTCCTTCGAGCGCTTGATGTATTCGGGGATGCGGTCGACGCTGCCGATCTCGGCCAGCATCTTCAGCGCCGCCTCGTTCGCGCCGCCGTGCGCCGGTCCCCAGAGGCAGGCGATGCCGGCGGCGATGCAGGCAAACGGATTTGCGCCCGAAGAGCCGGCGAGCCGCACTGTGGAGGTGGACGCGTTCTGCTCGTGGTCGGCGTGCAGGATGAAGATGCGGTCCATCGCGCGCGCCAGCACCGGGTTCGGTCTGTACTCCTCGGCCGGGACCGCGAAACACATGCGCAGGAAGTTCGTCGCGTAATCGAGATTGTTCTGCGGATAGATGAAAGGCTGGCCGACCGAATACTTGTAGGCCATCGCGGCGAGCGTCGGCATCTTCGCGATCATGCGCATCGAGGCGATCATGCGCTGCATCGGATCGGAGATGTCGGTGGAGTCGTGATAGAACGCCGCGAGCGCACCGACCGAGCCGCACATCACCGCCATCGGGTGGGCGTCGCGGCGGAAGCCCTGGAAGAAGCGGCTCATCTGCTCGTGCACCATCGTGTGGCGCGTCACGCGATAATCGAAGTCCTGTTTCTGCGCCTTGGTGGGCAGTTCACCGTAGAGCAGGAGGTAGCAGGTCTCGAGGAAGTCGCCGTTCTCGGCGAGCTGCTCGATCGGATAACCGCGATAGAGCAGGATGCCTTCGTCGCCATCGATATAGGTGATCTTGGACTCGCAGCTTCCCGTCGAGGTGAAGCCCGGGTCGTAGGTGAAGACGCCGGCCTGGCCGTACAGCTTGGAGATGTCGATCACGTCCGGACCGACGGTGCCCTCGTACATCGGGAAGGCATAGTTCTTCTCGCCGATGGTGAGTTGGGCGGATTTGGTGTTCTGCCCGTGGGCAGGCGGCGTCTTGGCGTCCATCGGAGGCCTTTCTGGCCGCCTCCGCGCGGGCCGGAGGAGGTCTCAAAAGCTCACCGTTCGCGCGGATTCCCGGGAGGCGTGCGGTGCAGCAAATCTGTTATTCCACGTAGCTCATCCAAGGCAGACCTGCAAGGCGCAGGCCTCGCCGTACACCGCTCAGCGGGCGGCGCTTAGCCCTTCTGCGGGGCCGACGGCCTGGTCGCCAATCCGCGCCAGGCTCTCGGCTTTGCCGAGCACCGCGAGGACGTCGAATATCCCCGGCGACGTCGTGCGGCCGGTCAGTGCGACGCGCAGCGGCTGGGCGATGGCTCCGAGTTTCGCCCCGGAGCGTTCCGCGAAGGCGCGCACGGCCGCTTCCGCACCTTCTGCGCTCCAAGGATCGACCATCGCGAGGTCGCGGGCGACGCGGCCCAGGACCGCCCGTGCCTCGGGGTTCATCTGCGCCGCGGCCTTCTCGTCCAGCGGCAGCGGCCGATCGGCATAAAGATAACGCGCGCTGTCGATCAGCTCGACCAGGGTCTTGGCCCGCTCCTTCAGCCCGGGCATGGCAGCAATGAGTTTCTCGCGCAGCATGGGCGTCAGCTTCGCGGCGAGCTCCGCGCCGTTCGGGATATAGGGCAGGACGCGCTCGACCTCGGCCACAAGGTTCGCGTCAGGCGTCTGACGGATGTAGTGGCCGTTGAGGCTGTCAAGTTTCGCGAGGTCGAGTCGTGCAGGCGCGCGGCCGATGGCGGGCAAGTCGAACGCCGCCATCAACTCGTCTGTCGAGAAAATTTCCTGATCTCCATGCGCCCAGCCGAGGCGCACCAGATAGTTGCGCATCGCGACCGGGAGATATCCCATCGCGCGATAAGCTTCGATCCCGAGCGCGCCGTGACGCTTGGAGAGCTTGGCGCCATCGGGCCCGTGAATCAGCGGAATGTGCGCCATCACCGGCACGGTCCAGCCGAGGGCCTGATAGATCTGGGTCTGGCGCGCTCCATTGGTAAGATGGTCGTCGCCCCGGATGATATGGGTGACGCCCATGTCGTGGTCATCGACCACGACAGCGAGCATGTAGGTCGGCGTGCCGTCGGAACGCAGCAGCACGAGGTCATCGAGGTTCTCGTTCTGCCAGACGACACGTCCCTGCACCTGATCCTCGATGACCGTCTCACCGGTCAGCGGCGCTTTCAGCCGGATGACGGGCGCTACGTTCGGGCGCGGGTGGGACGGGTCGCGGTCGCGCCACAGCCCGTTGTAGAGCTTGGAGCGGCCCTCGGCGCGCGCTTTCTCGCGCATCGCGGTGAGCTCTTCGGGCGTGGCGTAGCAGTGGTAGGCCTTGCCCTCGCGCAGCAATCCTTCGGCCACCTCACGGTGGCGCGCGGCGCGCGAGAACTGCATCACCGGCTCGCCGTCCCACTCCAGCCCGAGCCACTGGAGCCCATCGAAGATCGCCGCAATCGCCTCATCGGTGGAGCGCGCACGGTCGGTGTCCTCGATGCGCAGCAGGAATTTGCCGCCGCGTCCGCGCGCGTACAGCCAGTTGAACAGCGCGGTGCGTGCGCCGCCGATGTGCAGGAAACCGGTCGGGGAGGGCGCAAAGCGGGTGATGATTTCACTCATGGCGGAGGGCGTGTATCACAGCTGCAGGCGATTCAACACATTTGGCAACAAACCCGAACTTGCATATATCCCGCCGCAGCATCGATTGCGGCGGGTCGCCAAGCAGGATTTCGGAATGTCGGTTGCAGAGAAGATCGAGTCGGAAGCCGGGCGCGATTTCATCCGCGACATCGTGGCTGACGATCTTGCGTCGGGCCGCCACAAAAGCGTCGTGACGCGCTTCCCGCCTGAGCCGAACGGCTACCTGCATATCGGGCACGCCAAATCCATCTGTCTCAACTTCGGCATCGCGCAGGAATTCGGCGGCCGCTGCAATCTACGCTTCGACGATACGAATCCGACCAGGGAAGAGCAGGAGTACATCGACGCCATTGAAGCGGACGTGCGCTGGCTCGGCTTCGACTGGGGCGAGCATCTCTATCATGCGTCGGACTATTTCGAGCGTCTGTACGGCTGGGCCGAGGACTTGATCCGAGCTGGCAAGGCCTATGTCGACGACCAGACCCAGGAGGAGACGCGGCTCACCCGCGGTACCCTGACGCAGGCCGGGCAGAACAGCCCGTATCGAGACCGCACCGTGGAGGAGAACATCGACCTATTCCGCCGCATGCGGGCGGGCGAGTATCCCAATGGTGCGCGCGTGTTGCGCGCCAAGATCGATATGGGATCGGGCAACATCAACCTGCGCGATCCGGTGCTCTACCGCATTATTCACGCCACGCATCCGCGCACGGGGGATGCCTGGAAGATCTACCCGAGCTACGACTATGCTCACGGCCAGTCCGACGCCATCGAGGGCGTTACGCACTCCATCTGCACGCTTGAGTTCGAGGATCATCGCCCGCTTTACGACTGGTTCATCGAGAACCTGGCCGTTCCGTCCCGGCCGCGACAGTATGAGTTCGCGCGGCTGAATCTCACCTACACGGTGCTGTCGAAGCGTGTGCTCAACGCGCTGGTGAAGGGCGGGCACGTGTCAGGCTGGGACGATCCACGCATGCCGACGCTGGCCGGCTTGCGCCGGCGCGGCGTGCCACCGGAGGCGCTGCGGGACTTTGCGAAGCGTATTGGCGTCGCCAAGGCGAACAGCCTGGTCGATCTGGGCCTGCTCGAATTCTCGATCCGTGAGGCGCTGAACAAGTCGGCGCAGCGGCGCATGGCGGTGCTGCGGCCGCTCAAGGTGGTGATCACAAACTACGAGGGCGCCGGCGAGGACCTGGAGGCGGTCAATCATCCGGACGACCCGGGCGCGGGCACGCGGCGCGTGAAATTCGGCGCTGAGATCTTCGTTGAGTGCGACGACTTCATGGAGAACCCGCCCAAGAAGTTCTTCCGGCTGTCTCCCGGCACCGAGGTGCGGCTGCGCTATGCCTATTTCATCACCTGTCGCGAGGTGGTGAAGGACGCGGCCGGCAACGTCACCGAGCTGCGCTGCACCTACGACCCGGCGACCCGCGGCGGGAACGCGCCGGACGGGCGCAAGGTGAAGGCGACGATCCACTGGGTCTCGGCGGCGGACTCCGTTCCGGCCGAGGTGCGGCTCTACAATCCGCTGTTCGCAAAGCCCGAGCCAGATATTGCGAACTTCGCCAACGACCTTAATCCAAGCTCGCTCGAAGTCCTGACCGACGCGCGCATTGAACCTGCGCTCGCCGCCGACAATTCCCCGGCGCCGGTGCAGTTCGAGCGGCTCGGCTATTTCGCGCGCGACACGGACTCAGCGCCCGGCAAGCCGGTGTTTAACCGCACCGTCGGCCTGCGCGACAGCTACGCCAAGGCGACCTGAAGAAAAAACGCGGGTGTTCTCGACCCGTTCAGGGCGCAACCCTATCCAACCGGCGGTAGCATCAAGCCTGTCGAGTTGCAGGCGTTGCCATGGCGGAGAGCAGGGGGCGCGTTCGGACGTGGGACGTCGCGCGACCGCGTGGCGTCGCGTGGCTCCCAGACGCGCGCTTCGTCGGCGGCACGCGCGAGGCGCTGGAGCGCTGGTTCGCGACCGACACGGCTGCCGGTCGGCTGCTTCCTTGGCTGCCGGTGTGCTTCGGCTTAGGCATTGTCGTCTACTTCGCGGCGGAGCATGAGCCCGCACTCTGGGCCGCGCCGGCGCTCGCGGGTCTCCTCGCTGCCATCACATACGTCGCACGCGCTCGTGCTGTCGCATTCCCGCTGCTCATCGGGGCGACCGCGGCGGCCGCCGGGTTCGCGGTCGCTACGTTGAAGACGGCTCGCGTAGCCCATCCGATCCTGCAGCACAGCGCCTGGAACGTGCCGCTCTCCGGCTTCGTCGAGGTGCGCGAGCAGCGCGAGAAGACCGATCGCATCGTGGTGCGCGTGCACTCGATCGAAGGCCGGCTGCGCGACGCGCCCGAGCGCGTGCGCCTTTCGGTCAAGAAACGAATGGCCCCGCCGGTGGGCACTTTCGTGCAGGTGACGGCGCGACTCAATCCACCGCTCCGGCCGCTGCGACCCGGAGGCTATGACTTCTCACGCGACCTTTATTTCCAGCGTATCGGCGCGACCGGCTTTGTGACCGGAGCGATCAGGATTGCGGAGCCGCCGGTGGCGCCATCCGCGTGGGTCCGCTACGCCACGACCATCGCCAAGATGCGTGCCGTCATCGATACGCGCATTCGCGCCGCGTGTCCGGAGACGAGGCCGCGATCGCGTCCGCGCTGCTCACCGGCACCCGCGACGCGATTTCCGCGCCGGTCAACGATGCGCTGTTCATCTCCGGGCTCGGCCATGTGCTCTCGATCTCCGGCTATCACATGGCGGTGGTCGCGGGCATTGTCTTCTTCGCGGTGCGTGGCCTGCTCGCGCTCGTCCCGGTCCTCGCGCTGCGCTATTCGATCAAGAAATGGGCGGCGCTCGCTGCGCTCTGCGCGGCTTTCTTCTATCTGCTGCTATCGGGCGCGGAAGTTGCGACGCAGCGCTCGTTCATCATGACTGCGATCGTTCTGGTCGGCGTGATGATCGACCGCGCGGCGCTCACGTTGCGCAACCTTTCGCTGGCGGCGCTCTTGGTGCTGATCATTATCCCGGAAGCCGTCGTCCATCCGAGCTTCCAGATGTCGTTTGCCGCAACGATGGCGCTGGTCGCCGCTTACGAGCGCGGCATTCCGTGGATGCAAGCAGGCGCCGATACGCCGCGCGGGGCGCGCATCGCACTCTGGGGCGGCCGCGAGATCGCAACGCTGATCGTGATGTCGCTCGCGGCGGGCTGCGCCACGATGCCGTACGTCGGTTATCACTTCCACCGTCTCGGTCCCTATGGCGTGATCGCCAACGTGCTGGCGATGCCGGTCGTTTCGATCCTGGTGATGCCGGCTGGCCTGACTGCGATCCTTGCCATCCCGTTCGGCCTCGACGGGCCGCTGTGGCGGCTGATGGGGGTCGGCATCGACTGGATGATCTCCGTCGCGCAGTTCGTCGCCAGCCTGCCCGGCGCGGTCGGCCGTATCGCGGCCTTCGGCACGGGACCGTTGCTGCTATGCACGGCCGGCCTGTTGTTACTTTGCTTGCTACGATCACCGCTTCGTTGGGCTGGCACCGCGGTGATTGCGATCGCATCCATCTGGGCGTTCCGAACACCAGTCCCGGATGTCTACGTCGGTCCTCGGGGCGACGTGGTCGCGGTGCGTGGAGCGTCGGGCAAGCTTTCGGTCATGCGGACCGCGAACGGCGACACGTTTCCGGTGCGCGAGTGGCTTGCTGCCGATGCCGATGCACGCGCCCCGACTGATCTGTCGCTCAAGGATGGCGTGAGTTGCGACGAGATCGGCTGCGTCGCGAGGCCGCGCGATGGAGCCATCGTGGCGCTGCCGTTTGCCGCGGAGGCCTTCGCGGAGGATTGCCGCCGCGCGGGCCTCATCGTGAGCCAGCGCACTGCACCGCCCGCGTGCGCCGCTACCGCGATCGACCGCACGGTTTGGCTGCGCACCGGAGCGATGGCGCTTTATCGCGTCCCGAACGGCTGGGAGAGGGCGGTGGCATATCCGCCAGGTTACGATCGGCCATGGGCGCGCGCGCCGGCCTCAAGAGGCGACGCCGAAGCGGCAGCAACCTCCGCGCCGCGCGATGCAAGTCCGCGAACGGAAGATCTCAGCGCCGACGACTAGGCGCTGCTCAGTACTTCCGAAACAGCCCGACCAGCTTGCCCTGCACGCGCACGCGGTTGGGCGGCAGGATGCGCACCTCGTAGGCGCTGTTCGCCGGCTCCAGCGCGATCGAGGCGCCGCGGCGGCGGAAGCGCTTCAGCGTCGCCTCCTCGTCGTCGATCAGCGCCACCACGATGTCGCCCGTGTCGGCCGTGTCGCCCTTCTTGATCAGCACCGTGTCCCCTTCGAGGATGCCGGCATCGATCATCGAGTCGCCGCGTACCTCCAGTGCGTAGTGATCGCCGGTAGAAAGCAGGTCCGGCGGGACCTGGATGGTGTGGCTCTTGGTCTGGATCGCCTCGATCGGCGTGCCGGCGGCGATGCGCCCCATGACCGGGATGACGACCGGCCGGCCGCCTTCATCCTCGGAATTGGCGCGCACGCGCCCGAGATCGCCCTCGATGACCGACGGCGTGAAGCCGCGCCGGGCGCCGACACCCTGTCCGACCGGCTCGGGCAGCTTGATGACCTCGATCGCTCTCGCCCTGTTCGGCAGGCGGCGGATGAAGCCGCGCTCCTCCAGGGCCGTAATCAGTCGATGAATGCCGGATTTGGAACGCAGGTCGAGCGCGTCCTTCATCTCATCGAAGGATGGCGGGATTCCCGCTTCCTTGAGCCGTTCGTGGATGAAGCGGAGCAGCTCGAATTGTTTCCGGGTCAGCATCGAAGCCCCTCGTTTTGACGGCAGGTTGCCAGTTCGAGACTCACTCGAAACAAATCATGAACGGACACTATATGTTCGATACTTGTTCCGCAACCCTTTAATTTGGGGTGAACAAGTCGAGAGATCGCAAAAGGCGGGGCTTAATCGTCCAGCTTAACGAATTGGCAGGCCGAACCGGCCTTCGCGGCCGGTGCGTGCCGTTCGCGGATCACCAGACAGTCCGCCGCCGCCAGCGGCACCAGCATGGACGAGTCCTGGTTCGGGAAGGGTGTCGCGACCCAGGTTCCGTCCCGAAGGGCGAGGGTGGCCCGCATGTATTCTTCGCGCTCGTCATTCTCCGGCAGGTCGCGGCCGAGGACACCCTGTTCGACGGGCGGCGTGAGGTCTGTTCGGCCGGTCAGCTTGCGGATCAGCGGCGCGACGAACAGAACGGAACAGACATAGGCCGAGACCGGATTGCCGGGCAGGCCGAGCACGCGCGTGCCCCTAAGCATCCCGAACATCATGGGTTTGCCCGGCCGCATCGCGATCTTCCAGAACGAGAGCGCGACACCCTCCGCGGCAAGCGCCGGCTGCACCAGGTCGTAGTCACCGACCGAGGCTCCGCCAGCCGTCACCAGCACGTCGGCGCCGAGGTCGCGCGCCCGGCGGAAGCCTGCAATCGTCTTCTCCAGCCGGTCCGGCAGGATGCCCAGATCGATCACCTCGGCGCCCGCCTGGCGCGCGACCGCCGCCATCGTGAACGCATTCGAGTGGACGATCTGGCCCGGCCCGGGCTCGGTGCCCGGCGGCACAAGCTCGTCGCCGGTCGCCACCACAGCGACCTTCGCGCGGCGGTGCACGGCAAGCGTCGCATGGTTCATGGCCGCGGCGAGCGACACGTCCCGGCCGGTGAGGCGGCGGCCCTTCTTGAGGCGTACGTCTCCCTGGCGGAAATCGAGGCCGGCGACGCGCACGTTGCGGCCGCGCGTCGTCGCCGTGGTCACGATCACCGTCTCGCCCTCGCGCGCGGTGTTCTCCTGAATGACTACGGTGTCGGTCCCAGGTGGCAGCACACCGCCGGTGAAGATGCGCGCGGCCTCATTCGTCCTGAGTGTTGCGGTCAGCGGCCGGCCGGCCGCAACCTCGCCGACGAGCTTCAGGCGCGCGGGTGCACTGGCGACGTCCTCGCCGCGCACCGCGTAGCCGTCCATGGCGGAGACATCGTCCGGCGGCTGGGTGCGCCGCGCAGTCAGGTCCTCCGCAAGCACGCGGCCTTCGGCCTGCGCGAGCGGGACGAGTTCGACCGGCAACGGCTCGGCTCCGTCGAGCACGCGCGCGAGCGCGTCGGGAACGGGGAGCAGCGCCATCTCATGTCCCCTTGGCGCGGTAGGTGCCCGACTTGCCGCCCCGCTTCTCGACGAGATGAACGCCCTCGATGCGCATGCCGCGCTCGACCGCCTTCACCATGTCGTAGATCGTGAGGCACGCGACCGAGACCGCGGTGAGTGCTTCCATCTCGACGCCGGTCTGGCCCTTCAGCTTGGCGATCGCGCGCACGATCACGCCGGGCAGCTTTTTGTCGGGAAGGACATCCACCTCGACCTTGGTCAGCGCGAGCGGATGGCAGAGCGGGATCAGCTCATGCGTTTTCTTCGCCGCCATGATGCCTGCGATGCGCGCGGCACCGAGCACATCGCCCTTCTTGGCGTCGCCCTTGAGCACGAGCGCGAGTGTCTTCGCGCTCATGACGACGCGGCCTTCGGCGATTGCGACGCGTTCGGTTGCGGCCTTGGCGGACACATCGACCATGCGGGCTTCGCCGCGCCTGCCGATGTGGGTGAGCTTCGGCATCAGTGCTCCGTTTCCGAAGTCCGCCATACATTGCCGTGCGCTCGAAGCGGACTTCGGAAACAAAGGAGCACTGGCATGCATATGAGTCTAGTGCGGCTCTGAATTTGGAGTTTCCGAACCAGCTTGCGGCATACACTGCAGAAACTTCAAATTCGCCGCACTGGTGTTACCCGGCGGCTGATATCCGTGCGGGGTGACGCGCGAGCAGCGCTTGGGTCGCGGCGGAAACATCTTTCTGCCGCATAAGGCTTTCGCCGATCAGGAACGTCGTGACGCCGGCCTTCTCAAGCCGCGCGAGATCGGCGGGTACGAACAGTCCACTCTCGCCGACCACGATACGGTCGCGCGGGATCAACGGCGCGAGCCGTTCGGTGGTCTCAAGCCTCGTCTCGAAGGTCTTCAGGTTGCGATTGTTGATCCCGATGAGCCGCGACTTGAGCCGCAGCGCGCGGTCAAGCTCCAGCTCGTCATGCACCTCGAGCAGCACGTCCATCCCGTAGCCAAACGCCGCATCTTCCAATCCGCGAGCCGTACCATCGTCCACCGAGGCCAGGATGATCAGGACGCAATCCGCACCCCAGGCGCGTGCCTCGGCCACCTGATAGGGCTCGAACATGAAATCCTTGCGCAGCACGGGGAGGGCGGTCGCGGCGCGTGCGGCCGTGAGGTACTCGGGCCGGCCTTGAAACGATGGCGCGTCGGTCAGCACTGAAAGGCATGCGGCGCCGCCCGCCTCGTAGGCGCGCGCCAGCGCTGGCGGATCGAAGTCGGCGCGGATCAGTCCCTTTGATGGACTAGCCTTCTTGATCTCAGCGATCAGTGCGTAGTCGCCGGTAGCGTGCTTGCGCTCGATCGCCGCAAGGAAGCCGCGTGGGGGTGGCGCGGCCCCCGCGGCCGTCTCGATGTCCGGCAGTGGGCGCGCGCGTTTCGCCGCCGCGATCTCCTCGCGCTTGTAGGCTTCAATCTTGGCGAGGATGTCGGTCATGCATCATTCGATACGGCGATCAGCCGGTCGAGGCGTCCTTCCGCTTCAGCCGAGTCAAGCGACTTGGCGGCGACCACCAGGCCCTCTTTCAGGTCCTTCGCCTTGCCGGCGACCACGATGGCCGCGGCCGCGTTGAGCAATGCCACATCGCGGAACGGGGTCTTCTTGCCCTTGAGCACGTCCTTTAAAGCGGCCGCATTCGCGTTTGCGTCACCGCCGCGCAATTGCTCGGGCTTTGCGGGCGCCAGCCCGAGCTCGTCCGGCTTGATCTCGAACGTCGTCACCTTGCCGCCCTCGAGCGCCGCGACTGCAGTCGCGCCCGAGGTTGTGATCTCATCGAGTCCATCCGAGCCGTGCACCACATAGGCGCGCTCGCTACCCAGATTCTTCAGCACGTTCGCGAGCGGCTCGAGCCACTGGCGCGAGAACACGCCCACCATCTGACGCTTCACGCCTGCCGGATTGGAGAGTGGACCGAGCAGGTTGAAGATCGTGCGCGTACCAAGCTCCACGCGCGTCGGACCGACGTGCTTCATCGCCGGATGGTGCGCAGGGGCGAACATGAAGCCAATGCCTGCCTCATAGATGCATCGTGTGATCTCGTCCGGGCGCAGGTCGATCTTCACGCCGAGCGCACCCAGCACGTCGGCAGCCCCCGAGCGAGAGGAGAGCGCGCGGTTGCCGTGTTTCGCCACAGGAATGCCCGCGCCCGCGACAATAAAGGCTGCGCAGGTCGAAATGTTGTAGGAACCGGACGCGTCGCCGCCGGTGCCCACCACATCGATCGCGTCCGGTGGTGCCGCGACCTTCTGCATCTTGGCGCGCATGGTCGACACCGCGCCGGTGATCTCGTCGACCGTCTCGCCGCGCAGGCGCAGGCCCATCAGGAAGCCGCCCATCTGCGACGGCGTCGCCTCGCCCGACATCATGTAGTCGAAGGCCTTGGTGGATTCATCGCGGGTCAGCGTTGCGCCGGTCGCCACCTTGCCGATCAGCGTTTTGAAGTCGTCCATGCTCAATGCGCCTTGCGCCGGCCGGTCGCCGCGTTCCACGCGGCGGCGAGATCGAGAAAGTTTTTCAGGATCAAGTGTCCGTTTTCTGACGCGATGCTCTCGGGGTGAAACTGCACACCGTGCGCCGGGTAGGTCTTGTGCGCCGCGCCCATGACGAGGCCGTCGGTCTCGGCGGTAACCGCGAGGCCCTCCGGCAATGTGTCGCGATCGACCACCAGCGAGTGATAGCGCGTCGCCTTGAAGGGGCCATTGATCCCACGGAAGACGCCTTGGCCCTGATGGGTGATCTCGGAGAGCTTGCCATGTATCGGAGCCGGCGCGCGCACGACATTGCCGCCGAACGCCTGTCCGATCGACTGCAGTCCAAGGCACACACCGAACATCGGAATGGTGGGCGCGGCCTCCTGGACCAGATCGAGGCAGATGCCCGCCTCGTTTGGCGTGCAGGGGCCGGGTGAAAGCACGATGGCATCCGGGTCGGAGTCCATTACCGCCCGCGCTGACACCTTGTTGTTGCGATGCACGGCAACTTCGGCCCCGAGCTCGCCGAGATAGTGGACGAGATTGAAGGTGAAGCTGTCGTAATTGTCGATCAGGACAATCATGCGCCCGGCCAAAGGTTTAGATGGGTTTACGGGGCAGCCGCGAGAGGGTCAAGGCGGCCATGGTCAGTTCCAAACCGACGTGACGGCATTCAAGGCAAAGGCCGACATCGCAGCTAGAAAGAAGGCGTTGATGACGACAAAGACCGCCGTAAAGGCGCGCGCGCCGCGCAAATAGGCCGTCAGGATTATGCCGACGAGAACGAAGACGAGGTCGCTTGCGAGGATCGTGTCCCGCACCCACAGCGGATTGGGCACGAAAGGCTTGGCTGATCCGTCAAGCCGGAAATGCGCGCCCCACGCAGCGACAAAAATCCAGATGGCAGGCAGGGCCGACAAAAGAACGTACTTATGTCGAGTGAGAGGTTGAGAGCGCCGAAACGCGATGACAAGCAGGACCAGCAAGCACAACAGTGGTACCCAGAATAAGGGGCTTTGCAGAGTGAGCATGAGAAACCGCAGGATGCGGCCGATCTCGGACGATGACTGCGCTGCAAAAACAAAATCGCCGAAGGTCATCGTGCGGCTCGGTTTCACGTCGGCAAACTGACGCGGCAGGCGGATAGTTGGCAAATCTGCGTTAGCGGCCTTCCTGCGCGAATTCTACTTTGGCGGCCCGATATCCGGAATGGGCGTGAGCATGTCCTGCATGCGGCGGTTGATTTCGTCGGTCGAGAGGTTCGGCACCTCGCGCTTCACGTCCTTCGCCCCAAAATGGGCGAGCTGCGGCATCAGGAGCACGGTCGCGAGCACAAGCCATTGCGCAATGATGAATGGAAGCAGCGCCCGCATCAGTGCGGCGAGCGATCCGGCGTAGCGCAGCGTGCCGCGCACCATCATCAGTGCATAGCCGACCGGCGGCAGCAGGAAGCTTGTCTGAAGCGTGAGAAGCAGCAGTACCGCCACCCAGCGCGCGTCGGCAACGCGAATAAGCAGCGGCGGGACCACGATCGGGACGATCACGAAGATGATTTCGAATGCGTCGAGGACGAAGGCGCACAGCCCAATCGCGAGCAGGACGATGGCGACGACGGCCAAGTCGTTGCCGGGCAGCGCGGTCACCCAGGCGGCAACCAGCCGGTCGGTGCCGAGGATGCGCAGCATCAATGTGAGCGTGGTGGCGGCGATGAGTAGCGCGAACAGTGCGCCGGTCATCGCCATCGCTTGGCCGAGCAATTCGCGTAGCACGCCGCCGCGCAGCCGGCCGCTCAAGAGACCGCCGGTGAACAGTACGAAGGCGCCGAGCGCCGCCGCCTCGACGGCATAGAAAAAGCCGAGGGCGATCGCGCCAAGCAGCACGATCAGGAACGTCACCGCGAGAATTGCGAGCAGCACTTCCGCCCGGGTCGGCTTCTCTTGTGGTGTGCGGTCTGTGGCGGGCAGGCGCCGCCCGACAAACCAGGCGGCGGCAAGACAGAGCAGCAGGAACAGGCTCGCCGGCACAAGCGTACCGTGGAAGATGTCCTGCGTGTTGATGACGCGGTCATTGCGGCCTGTCGTGGTGACCGCGATCGTATGCGCGCCGAGCATGGCGTCGCCGAGCAGGATCAGCACCAGGGAGGGCGGGATCACCACGCCGAGTGTGCTTGCGACCGCGACCAGCGCGGCGCGCGTCGGCTCCGGAACGCCGTGCCGTTCCAGCCGTGGCGCGACGACGCGCGAGAGCGCGAGCACGCTGGCCCCGACCGAGCCGTTCATCGGCCCGAGTAGCGCGCCGAGTAACGTGCCGGACATCAGTTGCGCGGATGGTCCGCGCGGCAAGATGGCCAGGCTTGTGCGGTAGAGCGCTTCGGCGACCGGAAGGCGATCGAGCAGCAGACCCATCAGTACGTACAGCGGCAGCGCCTGGAGCAGGTCGTTTTCTAGGAGATTCACGAGCCGGCCGGGCAGCGCAGAGAGCAGCGAGAGCGGGACGACCCCGGCGAGGACGCTGACGAACGCGCCGATCGTGGCGACGCCGATCAGAACGAAGGCTGCCGGCAAGCCGGTGAACAGGATGCCGAGCCCTACGAGCAGGAGAAGCGCGAGGCCGAGTTCAGGCATCGCGTGATTCCGCATCCGGGCGCGCGCTATCGATGATTGCCTGGGCGAGGATGAGGCCGGCAAGAAGCCAGAGCGCGAGCTTGATGATGAAGTAACCGGGATTGAACGTGTCCGGGAACGCCTCGAGCAGCCGCAGCGACGGGATGACGAGGTTCGCACCGCCGATGATGACGAACAGTGCCCATGGGACCATCCCGAGCAGCGCACCGAGCCGGCGGAGCAGTCTCCGCGCGCGCTCCGGATAATGGCGGGCGAGTGCATCGGCTGCGAGGTGTGCGTGTGCGCGCGTCGCTGCCGTATAGGCCATTGCGACATAGAGCGCGAAGATCCACTGGCCGAGATCGTTGGCGTCTCGCGACCAGGCGCGAACGATATCGCGCAGTGGCCATTGTAGAAACAGCAACAGGACAATTGGCAACAGTAGCCAGCGCCCGCCGGACAAGATTGCGGTGACAAGCCGGTCGAGACCGCCGATCAGGCGCGTCATGTGAGCGATTGGCCCTGCGTTCCCCGTCGGGATGAAACGCCAGCTTGGGGTGCGAGTCTACTGCCCGCGCTTGGCGGCGCTCGCGAAACGCCGCGCTTCCTCGGCGGCGCGGAACAGGGCTTTCGCCTTGTTCACGCATTCCTGCTGCTCGTTGTCGGGATTTGAATCGGCCACGATCCCAGCGCCGGCCCCCACATACATCACGCCGTCCTTCACCAGCGCGGTGCGCAGCGCGATGCAGGTGTCCATCTCGCCGGTTGCCGAGAAGTAACCGACCGAGCCCGCGTAGAGCCCGCGCTTTTCCTTCTCCAGCTCGTCGATGATCTCCATCGCGCGCACTTTCGGCGCGCCCGAGACCGTGCCGGCGGGAAATCCGGCTGCCAGCGCGTCGACCGCGTCGTGTTTCGCCGAGAGTTTGCCCTCGACGTTCGACACGATGTGCATCACATGGCTGTAGCGCTCGATGAAGAACTGGTCGGTGACCTTCACGGTGCCGATTTCGGCCACGCGCCCGACATCGTTGCGGCCGAGGTCGAGCAGCATCAGGTGTTCGGCGCGCTCCTTCGGGTCGGCGAGCAGGCGGTCTTCGTAGGCCTTGTCCTCATGCGGGCTCTCGCCGCGCGGCATGGTGCCGGCGAGCGGGCGGAGCGTGACCGTGCCGTCGCGCACGCGCACCAGGATTTCCGGGCTCGAGCCTGCGACCGAAAAGCCGCCGAAGTCGAGGAAGAACAGGAAGGGGGCCGGATTGACGCGCCGCAGCGCGCGATAGAGCGAGAACGGCGGCAGCAAGAACGGCGCCTCGAAGCGCTGTGAAAGCACCACCTGAAAGATATCGCCCGCCGCGATGTACTCCTTGGCGCGGGCGACCATCGCCTTGAACTCGTCCGGCCTGGTGTTGGAGGTCGGCGGCACGGCGAGCGGGCCCGCGGGAGCGCCGGCCGCTTCCTTGTCCAGCGGTCGGTCAAGCGCGTCGACGATCGCTGAAAGCCGCTCCGAGGCGCGGCTGAACGCAGCCTGCGCGGTCACGTTCGGCTCGGGACGGACCGGCGTTACCACGATGATCGAATCCAGCACCGCATCGAAAACGATCACGACGGTCGGGCGCAGCATGACGGCGTCTGCCAAGCCGACTGGGTCCGGATTGGGCGTCGGCAATTCCTCCATCAGCCGCACCATGTCGTAGCCGAGATAGCCGAACAGGCCGGCGACCATGGACGGCAGTTTTTCTGGCAACGTGATGCGGCTTTCAGCGATCAGCGCGCGCAAGGCTTCTAGCGGCGGCTCGGGGCAGGGCGCAAACGCCTCAGGCCGAGCGCGAGCGGCGCGATTGATTTCGGCGCGTGCGCCGATGGCGCGCCAGATGACATCGGGATCGAGCCCGATGATCGAATAGCGGCCGCGCACCGCGCCGCCCTCGACCGACTCGAACAGGAAGCTGTTGGGGCGTCCGCCGGCAACCTTGAGAAATGCCGAGACCGGCGTTTCGAGGTCGCCTACCAGTGTGGTCCACACCACCTGCGGCTCGCCCCGCGCGTAGCGTGCCGCCAAGGCCTCAGGCGCAGGCTCGATCTGCATCAGTTCTGGTCGCTGCTGCCCGATACGCTCCGGCGCACCGCATCCATGTTGATGGTCGCGCCGAGGTCGGTCTGCAGCCGGGCAACGTACTGCGCGAGCAAATCTTCGGTGATCGAGCGGCGCATGGTGTCAGAAATCTTCTGCCCCTCAGGCGAGGCCGCGTCGAATGCCGGTACGGAGACATCGGTCACATGAAAGACAATGCGTTCGGTTGCTTCCTTGCCCTCCGCACTGCCTACGCCGTCCTTTGGAGTGGCGAACACGGCGCTCACCACGGCCGGCGGCATCGAACCCGCATTGCCGGAGCGCTTCATCCCGAACGTGGTCTGCACATTCAGCCCATCGGCGGACGCCACATCGTTGAGCGATGTTCCCGCCTTCACCTTGTCGACGATCTCGTTTGCCTTCGTCTTGAGCCGCTCGGCGATTTGGTCGTCGCGCCAGCGCTCTTCGACGCGCGCGCGAACCTCGTCCAGCGCGCGATCGCGTGAACGCTTCACGTCCAGCACTTCGAACCAGAGATAGCCGCCGCCGCCCATCTGCAGCGGCTCGTTCTCGACGCCGACCTCCGAATTGAATGCGCTGGAAATGACATTCGCCGCCGGCAGGTCAGCGATCTGCTTGCCGTCCGGATCGCGCCCCTGACGGTCGATCGCCTCGATCATACGGGCCTTGAGATTGAGCTTCTGCGCGATCTCGGTCAGGCGCGAGCCGGCGGCACGCTCGTCCTCGACCTTGTCGTGGATCGATGCGATCTCACCACGCGCCCGGTCGGTCGCCACCCCCTGCTTGATCTCGGCCACAACCTGATCGAACGGCTTTACGTTCTCCGGCTCAACCTTGACCACATGCACCAGCATCGTGCCGAACATGCCTTTGATCGGCGCGCTGGTTTCGCCTTCTTTCACTGTGAAAGCGGCATCCGCCACCGCCTTGTCGATGATCCCTGCTTTCGTGACCAATCCGAGGTCGATGTCCTTGTCGGAAAGGCCTCGTTCCTTGGCGAGTGCCTCGAAGGTCAGCTCGGATTTCTCAAGACGCGCCGCGGCCGCCTGCGCTTCCTCCAGCGTCGGAAAGGGGATCTGCTCGATATGACGCCGCTCGGGCGTGCCGAAGCGTGTGGGATTTGCATCATAGAAACGCTTCGCGTCGGCGTCGCTGACCTCGCCAGGCTTGGCAAGGTCTGCCGCGGCGACCGAGAGCAACGCAACCTTGCGATATTCGGGCGTGCGGAAATCGTTCTTTCGATCGTTGTAATATTTCTCAATCGCTTCGGCTGCCGGCGCCGGAATCTCGCCAACCTTCGCACCGTCCAGAACCACATAATCGATGGCGCGCTGCTCGTTGTCGTAGCGGTTCTGCGCATCCGCCATGGCCTTGGGCGGAACGAGTTCGGCGGACACGGTGTCGGCGACCTCGCGGCGCATGGTGAGGCGTTTCTGTTCGGCGGTGAAGCGCTGCTCGGTGAAGCCGGCATTGCGGATGATCTGCTCGAAACGGGCGCGGTCGAAATTGCCGGTGGGCGACTTGAACGTCGGGTCGTTCGTGATCTGGCGCGCCACCTCGGCATCCGAGACGTTGAGACGCAGCTGGCGGGCGCGTTGATCGAGCGCGGCTTCGGCAACGAGTTGGCCGGCGAGCTGCTGGTCGAGCCGCAGCAGCCGGGCCTGATCCGGGGTGATTGGCCGTCCGAGCTCGCGGCCGAGCTGCTGCATGCGATCGTTGTAGATCTGGCGGAACTGCTCGACGGTGATCTCAGTCGAACCGATCTTCGCGACCGTGGAGCGGCCGAAGCCCCGGAAGATGTCGCCGATACCCCAGATGGCAAAGCTCACGGCGATCATGCCGAGTACGATGCCCATCACGATCCGCCCCAACCAATTGGCCGAGGCCTTGCGCATACCGCGAAGCATGAAAGTCCTTTAGTTCACAAGGGGATATCGACCCAAGACCTGGGTTCCCGTCCGGGGGCGCATCATAGGGATCGTGGCCTTGGCTCGCAACTTAATCGCTACTGGCGGCACTTACGCCGGTTTGCTAACGCCCTACAGGGCCATATCGGGGCGAATTGATGACCGTGCAACGGCGTCCGCTGGTCGCAGGCAACTGGAAAATGAACGGGCTCAAGCCGGCGGCGGCTGAGCTCGGCAAGATCGTGCAAGGCACGGCGGCCTTGGGGAACGTCGACGTCCTGGTGTGCCCGCCCGCGACGCTGCTGATGATGTTCGTGTCAGCGACCCACGGCACCAAGGTTGCGATCGGCGCGCAGGACTGTCACGCCGAGGCTGCTGGCGCATTCACCGGCGACATCTCGGCCGAAATGCTCGCGGATGCGGGGGCTACGGCCGTCATCGTGGGACATTCAGAGCGGCGTACGTATCACGCCGAAACCGATTCGATCGTGCGAGCCAAGGCGCTCGCCGCCTGGCGTGCGGGATTGACTGCCATCGTCTGCATCGGCGAAACGAAGGACCAGCGCGCCGCCAAGCAGACACTGGACGTGGTCGGTGCGCAGCTCGCGGGCTCGCTGCCCGGTTCGGTGATCTCTGACGGTCTCGTGATCGCCTACGAGCCCGTGTGGGCGATCGGGACGGGGCTGACGCCAACGCCAGCCGATGTCGCGGAGGTCCACGGCTTTATCCGCGAGCGGCTGACCAAGCGATTTGGCGAGACTGGGGACGAGATCCGGGTGCTGTACGGCGGCTCGGTGAAGCCGAGCAATGCCAAGGAGCTCCTGGGCGTTGCACATGTCGACGGCGCGCTGGTCGGCGGCGCAAGCCTGAAAGCCGAGGATTTTCTTGGGATCGCAGCCGCATACGGCTGATTTTCCGCCAGGGTGGAAATGCCCGGGGGGATCGTGTAGAGACGCCCGCGAATTCCTATATGACCGGCTTGCGGGCGCTTCGGCCCGCCGCCTTTGGAACCGCGGATGCAGACCGTCATCATTGTTATCCATCTCATGATCGTTTCGGCCATGATCGGCCTTGTGCTGCTGCAGAAGTCGGAAGGCGGCGGCCTCGGCATGGGCGGCGGCGGCGGCGGCTTCCTCACCAGCCGCGGCACCTCCAACGTGTTGACCCGGACCACCGCCATTCTGGCGGCGGTCTTCTTCACGACCAGCCTCCTGCTCTCAATCCTCGCCGGATGGGACCGCAAGCCGCGTTCGATCCTGCAGGATACCGGCGGGCCATCCGCTCCGACCTCACAGCCTGCTAGCCAGGGCGGAAATGCCCCACTTGCGCCGGGTGGGGTGCTCGACCGCCTGCGGCAGGGAGGCGGCGGTCCGGCTGCGCCTTCCGCGCCGGCGGAACCGCAGGCGCCGCAGTCCAGGTAAAAGTTTCCACAGAAGAGGCCGGCACAACCGGCCTCTTCGGCTTTTGGTGTGTTGGAAGACTCGTCGAATCGAATCCCGGGAGTTAGAGGTTAGGTCCCATGGCGCGGTACGTATTCATCACCGGCGGCGTGGTCTCCTCCCTCGGCAAGGGTCTGGCATCCGCAGCGCTCGGCGCTCTCTTGCAGGCGCGCGGCTACAAGGTGCGGCTGCGCAAGCTCGACCCTTATCTCAATGTCGATCCCGGCACGATGTCGCCCTACCAGCACGGCGAGGTTTTCGTCACGGACGACGGCGCCGAGACCGATCTCGATCTCGGGCACTATGAGCGCTTCACCGGCAACCCGGCGAGCAAGCAGGACAACATCACCACCGGGCGCATCTATCAGGAGATCATCGCGAAGGAACGGCGCGGCGATTATCTCGGCGCAACCGTGCAGGTGATCCCGCATGTCACCAACGCGATCAAGGAATTCATCGGCGAGGGCAATGAGGGGGTCGATTTCGTGCTGGTCGAAATCGGCGGCACGGTCGGCGACATCGAGAGCCTTCCGTTCCTGGAGGCGATCCGTCAGTTCGGCAACGACCTGCCGCGCAACCATGCGATCTACATCCACCTCACCTTGATGCCCTACATCCCGAGCGCAGGGGAACTTAAGACCAAGCCGACGCAGCACTCCGTGAAGGAACTGCTCTCGATCGGCATCCAGCCTGACATCCTGCTCTGCCGCACCGACCGGCCGATCCCGGTGGAAGAGCGGCGCAAGCTCGCGCTGTTCTGCAACGTACGCGCCAGCGCCGTGATCGAGGCGCGCGACGTCGACAACATCTACGCCGTGCCGGAGGCGTATTCGGCGGAGGGGCTTGACGGCGAAGTCCTCGCCGCGTTCGGCATGGAAGCCGGCTCCGCGCCCGACATGTCACGCTGGCGGCTCATCAATGAGCGCGTCCGTAACCCCGAAGGCAACGTCACGATTGCGATCGTCGGCAAGTACACCGGCATGAAGGATGCCTACAAATCGCTGATCGAAGCGCTCAGCCATGGCGGCATCGACAACAAGGTGAAGGTCAAGCTCGACTGGATCGAGTCCGAAGTGTTCGAGAAGGAAGATCCCACGCCGTTCCTCGAACACGTGAACGGGATTCTGGTGCCGGGCGGGTTCGGCCAGCGCGGCGCGGAAGGCAAGATCAAGGCAGCGCAGTTCGCGCGCGAGCGCAAGGTGCCGTACTTCGGCATCTGCTTCGGCATGCAGATGGCGGTGATCGAGGCGGCACGTAACCTCGCCGGCATCGAAGAGGCGAACTCGACCGAATTCGGCCCGACCACCGAGCCGGTTGTCGGCCTGATGACCGAATGGCTCAAAGGCAACGCGCTGGAGAAGCGCATCGCCAATGGCGACCTCGGCGGCACGATGCGGCTTGGTGCCTATCCGGCAGCGTTGCGGCGGGGTAGCAAGGTCGCGGAAATCTACGACGAGACCGAAGTTTCCGAGCGCCATCGCCACCGCTACGAGGTGAATACGGCTTACAAGGATCGCCTCGAACAGCACGGCATGCGATTCTGTGGCATGTCGCCGGATGGCGTACTCCCCGAGATCATCGAGTACGAAGATCATCCCTGGTTCATTGGTGTTCAGTATCACCCGGAGCTCAAGTCGCGGCCCTTCGATCCGCACCCGCTGTTTGCCTCGTTCGTCGAGGCGGCCGTGGAACAGAGCCGGCTGGTGTAATTAGACCACAGCGTTATTGAACCTTGCGCGTCGCCGCAGCGTCTAACGCAGGGCTATGACTTTGCCGAGACGCCATGTCCTCAAACTAGCCGCGCTGGCGCTTGCCGGATTTGCCGGCTGGCCAGGAGGCACGATGGCTCAAGCCGCAGGAAACATGCAGAGCGTGCGCTATCCCTGGAGCGGGACCGATGACGAGATCGTCGTCAATCTCGCGATGGGGAGTCTGCGCGACTCGCTGATGAACTGGCTCACCACCGATCGCGGCGTCAATGTCGAGAACCTGCTTTCGACGATCGGCGCGATCGCGGGCTTTGCGGGACAGAACGCTGCCCTGGTGCGCATGGACAAGCGCGACGTGCCGCTGCCGCCCGGTGCCGACAAGACGATGACGCGCGAAGCGCTGAGCACGCATCTGCGCGACAAGGGCCTCCTGCTCACCGCCAGTACGGCGGATGGGCAGACATTCTACTTTGGTGACCTGATCAATGGTTACCTGGTCCAGCAGGTCACCACAGTCGATTATTCGCTGTTCGCAATCGTCGCGGGCGCCGCGATCAAGCTCGGCGTGCGGCAGCAGGATCTTCCCGATTACAAGAAGATGTTCGCTCACGTCGCGTCGACTGTCGGCAAGCCTGAGTTCGGCGAATTGCAACTGCCCGCAGGCGGACATCGGCCCGGCATCGGGCCGCGCAAGGCGCTCGAGTCGTTCTGGCCGGACGTGAAATTCATCTTCGAGCGCACCGACGGGCAGAAGATCGTCACGCCCGCGATGGGGCGCGGCGTCAAGCCGGAGTATTGGCCGTTGATCAGTGCGCTAGTGGCGGGCCAGTTCGTGGCGATGGCAAAAGACACGATCGATCCGCGGCGCGCCGTCGCGCTGATCATGGAGAGCGCGATCATCGCGTCGAAGATCGACCCCAAGACTGTGCCGCAGACGGTCGCTGCCAGCCCGTGATGTTGCGCCGTGCGTCAATTACCGCGCAACTTGTCCTGATTTTCGAGTGGGCTGACGGCCCGTCCGGCCAGACTGCGACGACTTCGAGTGATCGCGCGTCCTTCAATCGCTTGGTCGGCACGGCAAGCGCATAACCCGACTGCAGTGCGAGCGGCGTTTTCAGCGCGGCAGCGACGTCTGGGCGGGCCGCTGCCGGTTCGGCTTGCACAAGCGGCACGCCATCACGCAGCAGCGTAACTGCCATCGCGGGTTCTCCGGTCGTCTTCCGTGCCGCCCAGCCGGAGACGATCGTCAACTCTCCCTTATGCTCGGCGGTGCCAATATCACCGTTGGCCGGGCCGCTTGCCTGCATGGGGGGTGTTTGCGGATTTGTCGACACGCCATCGGGTGTCGCCGTTGATGATGTCTGCGAGGACTCGGGCGAGTTTGGCGTGTCCGCCTGGGTGCATGTGATCGTCGATCAGATAATAATCGTCGTCGGTCAGGAACGTCGATGCGTCAACGACGTGCATCGATCCGACTTCTCCGAGGAGATCACTGTGTGCGGCAGCAAGGCGTAATGCCGTCGTGAAGCGGGAGTCATTCTGATTGAAGCCGTTGACCTCGACGACGATGACGTGCTTCCCGCGCAGCAGGTCGCGGGACTGATCCAGGATCGCGAGGAACACCATCGCGGCGAACCCAGGTTTTGGCAGATAGGCGGGAGATGGTGCGGCCGGCGCAGGCGACACGGCGGTCTGTACAAGGTACCAAACATGCTTGAACGGGAAGTAAGGCGAGGTTCGTTCGTTGGTGGCGACCAGGCGTTCATAGTGCGCGCGAGGCAAGGTCGGCACTGAGCCGCCGCTCGTGAAGCTCCAGTTCGGATTATAGTCGTTATCACAGTACGCGATCACGACATACTGCGTCGCGGGCGAGATGACTTCGCGCAGGACCATCAGTTCGCGCACGGTTTCATAGGAAGAGATCGCCGCATTGAGCACCTTGCGCCCCGTGAGCGCCGCGAGGCGCCGCGGTGTCGTGGCTTCATTCGCGACGCCCCAGCCCATGGCGTGCGAGTCGCCTAATACGACGACCTGCGGATTGACGACGTTGTCATCGGTATCGCGTAAGCCCGCGCGATTGACTCGATACTCGACCGTGCTTTCGCGATTGTGCACGACGCACGCGCCCGGCTTGAGCCGGTAGCTCATCACCTCGTCGTACTGCGCGCACGCGCTGCGAAGCTGGACGACTTCGCGATCGAAGCGGACATAGTAGTTCTTCAGTGGGCTAACCAGCTGCGCGGGCCGGAACAGGCTTGGCACGGCATTCGGGTAGCGCAGCAGAAGCTCGACCGCAGCCTCAAAGCCAACGGCCGTAACTCCGATAAAAATTGCTGCCCACGCGCAAGCGTGCAGCAGCATGCGTGATTTGAATCGCATCGAGGTTGCAATGTCGCATGCTGTCCAAGGCGAGGCAAACGGTCATGCCCTGCGTGCGCTGGAAGCTCTTGTGCGCAAGGTGGCGTTCGCGTCAAATGCGTCTCCTTCATCGCCGCGACGCGGCCATCCTGACAAAACGGGAGGACTTCGATGATCTACGAGATGCGCAGCTATCGCGCGATGCCGGGGCGCATGCCTGACCTTTTGAAGCGCTTCGATACAATCACGCTGAAGCTGTTCGACAAGCATGGGATCAAGCAGGCCGGCTTCTGGACCACCGAGGTCGGCGAGTCGAACCATAATCTGATCTATCTCGTCGCCTACGACTCGATGGCCGACCGCGAGAAAAAGTGGGCGGCGTTCTCAACCGACCCCGAATGGCTCGAGAAGCGCGCCGAAACCGAGAAGAACGGCCCGCTGGTGATGACGTTCTCGAACCAGTTTTTGAAGCCGACGAGCTTTTCCAGCGTGAAGTGACGCACGGTAGCAGGGCGGCGACTGCGGTGCCGCCCTGCCGGTTCATGCTGCCGCTTTCGTATGGTCGAGGCTCGCGTACACACCACGCTCGAAGGCCGCGAAAATCTGCATGGCCTTGCCATCCGCGCAGGGCAGCAGTTGCATCATGATGACCCCGCCGACGCTGCGCACCGGATCGATCCAGAAATAGGTGTTGGCCAGTCCCGCCCAGGCGAGACTGCCAGGGCTACGCCCTTCCGGTGTTTCCCGCGTGTTGATGAGGAAGCTCAGTCCCCATTTTCGCGGCTGGTCGGGCCATGGGTCGAAGTCGCAGGACAGCTCAGGAATTGCTGTCGCCATCTTGATGAATTCGAGATCGCCGATGTGGTTCTCGCCCATCATTTTCACGGTGCTGGCATTGAGCACGCGTGCTCCTTTCCAGCACATTGGGATCCTAAGCTTAGAATTCCACGTGGACAAGTTGT
>JADMIO010817098.1_pt1 | contig 98862 bp, 72 predicted proteins | sample 8958161 | NCBI WGS metagenome assembly JADMIO01 (sample SAMN16585339, study PRJNA669376) | soil metagenome | isolation source: Crop rotation soil | place: USA: Cullars Rotation, Alabama | collected 2011
CGCGACAACTTGTCCACGTGGAATTCTAAGCTTAGGATCCCAATGTGCTGGAAAGAAAAACGATCTTGGTTATACCATCACTAAAAAAGTACCGGACGGGGTGAATGAAATTTATAAGTTGCTTAAGACCGGGATCGTTACGGATTCGTTTGCACAGAAATTCAGGAATATTTAGATACGGTTGAAAGGTTAAAAAGTTGAAGGGTTGATAAGTTCTTTTACTTTGAAACCCTTTTTTATTTCCACATATCATTAAAATTTCAATAACCTGTTAACCTTTAAACCTTTCAACCCTTAAACGACGAACACCCGCTGCCTACCGATTTTTTTATAATTACTCAACCTGTACATCTACTCAACACGCCCCCTTTTCCCTACATTTGCAGCGAAAATTCGCCGTATGCTTTTACTTTCTGGACCAAACATGAGTGGCAATGAATGGAAATATGTGAAAGACTGTCTCGATACAGGCTGGGTAAGCAGTGTGGGCGCTTACGTTGACCAGTTTGAAAAAATGAGTGCTGAATTTGCCGGGACAAAATATGCTGTTGCAACAAGCAGCGGCACAACGGCACTGCATATATGCCTGGTCATGATGGGTGTTAATGAGAATGATTATGTGATCACACCCAACATTACTTTTATCGCTACCTGCAATTCTATAAAATATACAGGAGCAAATCCCATTTTTATTGATGCTGATGAAAAGAACTGGCAGATGGATCTTGACCTGCTGGAATCATTTCTTACAAATGAAACAGAACAAAAGAATGGCGCCTGCTATTATAAAAAAGATGGCAAACGTATTCCTGTGATCATGCCCGTGCATGTACTGGGCAATATTTGTGATATGGACAGGTTGATGGCAATTGCAGCAAAACACAATTTGATCGTTATTGAAGATTCAACAGAAGCACTTGGTAGTTATTATAAAGGAAAACATGCGGGAAGTTTCGGGTTACTTGGCACGTTTAGTTACAATGGAAATAAAATAATTACTACCGGCGGTGGCGGCATGATCGTTACCAATGATGAGGCGCTTGCAAAAAAAGCAAAGCACCTTACCACGCAGGCCAAGAGCGATCCTTTTGAATATGTGCACGACGAGATCGGTTATAATTACCGGCTTGTTAATGTAGCGGCTGCGATGGGCGTTGCTCAAATGGAGTTGCTACCGGCCTTCCTTAAACGCAAAAAAGAGATCATTGCTTTTTATAAAAAAGAACTATTGGGTGTTGGCGATATCGAGTTCCAGGACATAAGTGCTGATGTAAATCCAAACTGGTGGTTGCCAACCATCAAAACATCACGCCAAAGAGATGTGCTGAAAATTTTGAATGATCATAAAATGCAGAGCCGCCCTTTCTGGGTACCGATGAATCAGCTACGCATGTTTACCGGTAATATTTATTATAACAAAACAGATCGTTCTGATTTTTTATACAAGCATTGCCTGAGCATTCCATGTTCTACAAATATTACAGACGCAGAATTGAAGGGAGTAGCAGATAAAATAAAAGAAGTTTTTAAATAAATACCGATACAGGATACCAGATAGCGGATACGGGATATGACATGTTTTCCAATATCCGGTATCTCGTATCTTGTATCTCGTATCTTGTACTATGTACCAAATTATAAAACGCCTTATTGATATTTTTCTTTCCCTGCTGGCATTGGCCGTCTTATCGCCTTTATTGATTTTATGCGTCCTTATTTTATTACTTACGGGGGAGCACGAGGTTTTTTATTTTCAAAAGCGTATCGGTTATAAAAACAAGCCCTTTTTCATCTGGAAGTTTGCGACGATGATAAAGAATAGTCCCAATATCGGGACTGGTGAGATCACCTTAAGAAATGATCCAAGGGTAACAAAATTTGGAAAGCTGTTGCGGATGTCTAAATTGAACGAAATACCCCAGATCATAAATGTACTCAAGGGAGATATGAGTATCGTTGGTCCAAGACCGTTACTGGAAGTGAGCTTTAATTTATATTCCCCGGAAGTAAAACAACTTATTTATAATTCAAAGCCGGGTATGACCGGGATCGGTTCACTCATTTTCAGGGATGAAGAAAAACTTTTATCCGACGCCGCTGATCCAAGATCAATGTATGTGTCTATTTTTCCTTACAAAGCTGCGCTTGAATTGTGGTACCAGCAGCATGCTTCTGTTTATACAGATTGTATGATCATCTTCTTAACTGCTTACTGCATTGTCTTTCCTGAAAATAAGCTTACACAAAAAATATTTAAGGATCTGCCTGTAAGGGCAATTTGATTTTTACCGCAGAGACGCAAAGGCACAGCGTTTCTTTGCGCCTCAACAGTAAAATTTCTGTTCAATGTTTTACTCCTTTTATTAAACAATTCTTCAAACAAATTGTTATATTGTTTTAATAATTGAAATCCATGGACCTCTTCACCATAAAGGATCTTGAAAACCTTTCGGGCATTAAAGCACATACACTCCGTGTGTGGGAGCAGCGGTATAATTTTCTGAAACCCAACCGCACGTATACCAATATCCGGTATTATAACAACGAAGAATTAAAAACCATCCTCAACATAGCGCTGCTGAATAAATATGGATATAAGATATCCCATATCGACAAGATGAGTGTTAAGCAGATAAACGAAAAGATACTCTCCCTGAATCAACTCGAAGCACAACAGGAAAGAATGGTAAATGAACTGATCCATCATATGGTAGACCTGGACATGGACCTGTTTGAATCTACCATCAGTAATTATATCGTTGCAAAGGGAATTGAAAGGGCCATTATACAGATCATATTTCCGTTTATGGATAAGATCGGTGTTTTGTGGCTCACCAATCACATTAACCCGGCACAGGAACACCTTGTATCGAATATCATTCGCCAAAAACTGATTGTAGGAATTGAGGGTGTTGCTCCCGTTGTGAAATATAAAAAGTCCGTTCTCCTGTTCCTCCCTGAAGGAGAATACCATGAACTTGGACTGCTCTTCATGTATTACCTGTTGAAGAGCCGTGGCTCAAATGTTATATACCTGGGAAGCGATGTGCCCTTAAATGATGTTGAGTATGTTGTTAACCTGAAAAAACCTGATTACCTGTATGCTCATTTAACAACCGTAGGGCAGAACTTTAGTTTTGATAAATTCCTGAAACAAATAAGCAAACGTTTCAAAAATATTCCCATCGTTATATCCGGCCATTTTACCCGCACTTATGAAAAGAAAATAAAATCTCCCATCGTTTTTAAAAAGACATTTCCTGAAGCAATGGAGTTTGTTGCGGCATTACAAAAATAACAAACTAACAATTAATTGTTTGGCATTTGGAATTTGGGGTTCGGAACGTCAAACTCCAAACGCCAAACTTCACAAATGGGCAGGTAACCCGCAATAATCTTTTTTTTATAAAATAATTTTGTTTAACTTTAGTATGTAATAAATTAAACAAAAATTATGTCTTCCCTGGAGTTCAATGATCTATTAGTTGGTAACTCGGATTTTTTAAAGCCATTCGCTTTTACATTAACCCGTGACAATGAAACTGCAAAGGACCTGATGCAGGAAACACTGTATAAGGCGCTTGCCAATAGGGAAAAATACCATGTAGGCACCAATGTGAAAGCGTGGATGTATACCATCATGCGGAACATCTTCATCAATAATTACCGGAGAAGATCAAGACAGCAAACGATCTTTGATAATACGCCAAATGATTACCTGATCAACTATGCCCAGGCGGCAGTACCCAATACTGCTGAAGTAAACCTGAGGTTAAAAGATATGCAATCAACGATTCAGAAACTTCCCGATATATTCCGCTTACCATTTCAATTGTACTTTGAAGGATATAAATACAACGAGATCGCTCAAACACTGAACGAACCATTGGGCACAATAAAAAGCAGGATACACTTTGCGAGGAAATTGTTGAAGGAGCAGCTGGCAAGATGGTGAATGAGTCAATAAGTGAATGAATCAATCAATTACCTTAGTTAACAATATTCACCTATTGACTCATTCACATATTCACTTATTGACTCATTCACCCATTCACCATGAAAAAAGTAATCGTTATAGGAAGCGGATTCGCAGGAATGTCGGCCGCATCTTTTATGGCGAAAGCGGGTTATGATGTTACGGTACTTGAAAAACATTCAATACCTGGTGGCAGGGCGAGAAAATTTTCTGCTGAGGGATTTACATTCGATATGGGGCCAAGCTGGTATTGGATGCCCGATGTTTTTGAAAGGTATTTTAATTGCTTCGGGAAAAAAGTTGCTGATTACTATCAACTAAAAAGACTTGATCCTTCATACAGGGTATATTATAAAAACGGGCCGATAGATATTCCTGCAGGTTATGATGAAATAAAAAAATTATTTGAAACCCTTGAAAAGGGAAGTGGTTCGCAGCTGGATGCATTTATGAATGAAGCGGCTTATAAATATGAAGTAGGGATCAAAAACCTGGTGTACAAACCGGGAAGATCAATAGCAGAATTTTTGGATATGGACCTTGTGAAGGGAATATTTAAACTGGATGTTTTTACTTCTATGAAAAAGCATGTTAGAAAATATTTCAGTGATCCCCGGCTCATACAATTAATGGAATTCCCTGTTTTGTTTTTAGGAGCATTGCCGGAAAAGATCCCTGCACTGTACAGTCTCATGAATTATGCAGATATAAGATCAGGAACCTGGTACCCGCAGGGAGGTATGTATAAGATCGTAGATGCTATGTACAGTCTTGCAAAAGAACTGGGCGTGAAGTTTATTTTTGATTGCAATGTCACTGAAATAAAAATTGAAAATAAACTGGCAACAACAATCATTGCCGATTCCCGATTCCCGTTTCCAGCCGACCTGGTGATCGCTGCCGCCGACTACCACTTCATCGAAACCAAATTACTGCAGCCTGCTTCAAGATCCTATTCAGAAAAATACTGGAACGATAGAACCATGGCACCTTCCTGTTTGTTATACTATGTAGGACTGAATAAGAAACTTAAAAACATACAGCATCACTCTTTATTCTTTGATGTAGATTTTGAAAAGCATGGAAAAGAAATATACGATGAACCTGGATGGCCTGCCGAACCATTGTTTTATGTATGTGCATCATCAGTGTCTGACGACACAGTTGCCCCTGCATCATGTGAGCAATTATTTTTCCTTGTACCAGTGGCTACTGGGTTAACAGGCGACACGGAAACGTTGAGAGAACAATATTTCAAAAAGATCGTTAAGCGATATGAAGAACAAACAGGAGAATCAATTTCAGATGCGGTCATTTATAAAAGATCTTATTCAATATCAGATTTCGTAAATGATTACAATGCTTTTAAAGGAAATGCATATGGCCTGGCAAATACTTTAAAACAAACAGCCATATTAAAGCCTTCATTGAAAAGCAAAAAAGTAAAAAATCTTTTTTATACGGGCCAACTAACGGTGCCGGGCCCGGGCGTGCCACCGGCGTTGATAAGTGGCGAAGTGGTGGCGGGGGCGGCAATCGGCAAAACGGCAATCGTGAATCGGCAATCGATGGTTAATAAGTAAACCGAAATTCTTTTTATAAATCAAAATGAATATGCTTTAAAGATTTGCCGATTGCCGATTCACGATTGCCGATTGCCGATTCCCGAAAAATTTCAAAGAATCATAAACTTCAAACCAATGATCGAACTCTTTCACAACCTCAGCCAGCAATGCAGCCGCCTGACAACAGAAAAATACAGTACATCATTCAACAGCGCCATAAAGTTGTTGCACAAGGATCTGCGTGGACCTGTTTACAATATCTATGGTTTTGTCCGTTTTACAGATGAGATCGTAGATAGTTTTCACGATCATGATAAGGCGACCTTATTGGCAGAATTTAAAAAAGCAACTTACGATGCAATCGACCGGAAAATAAGCATGCATCCTATTTTAAATAGCTTTCAAATGACAGTGAATGAGTATTGCATTGACCAGGCCCTTGTTGAATCATTCTTTCAAAGTATGGAATCTGACCTCAATAATTGTAAATATGACACCGACGGTTACCAGCAATACATATATGGAAGCGCAGAAGTTGTCGGGCTCATGTGCCTCCATGTTTTTTGTGAGGGGAACAAAGAAATGTACCAGCAACTAAAACCTGCGGCACAGGCATTGGGCGCTGCATTTCAAAAAGTAAATTTTTTAAGAGATGCAAAAGCAGACTACCAGCAATTGCACCGCACTTACTTTCCAAAAACAGATCTTACGAATTTTACTACTGAAATGAAAAGTAAGATCGAAGCAGATATAAAAATAGATTTCATTAATGCTTATAATGGCATTGTTCAATTACCTGTTAAAGCAAGGTTTGGTGTTTATGTGGCATATAAATACTATTTATCGCTATTTAAAAAAATACAAAGAATAAAACCTTCCTTTCTTCTTGAAGACCGTATTCGTATACCAAATTATTCCAAAGCATTTATTTTAATGGGTGCCGGACTAAGAAGCCAGCTAAATATTTTGTAGTTTGGGCGGGAATCGGCAATCGGCAATCGTGAATCGAGGGAGAATAATAAATCGATTTTCTTTTTATTTGTCTAACCGAATGGGCTTCATAGATTTGCCGATTCACGATTGCCGATTGCCGATTCCCGTCGAATTAATGAGAACTTCAAAACAACAAAACCATTGCAACAAGTAATACTAGTGAACGAAAAAGACGAACCCATCGGTGTAATGGAAAAAATGGAAGCGCATGAAAAAGGCTTATTGCATCGTGCTTTTAGCATTTTTATTTTTAATAAGAAAGGAGAAATGCTCTTGCAACAACGGTCAGCAGATAAATACCATAGTGCTAACTTATGGACAAATGCATGCTGCAGCCATCCTTCCCCCGGTGAAACAGTTGAAGATGCTGCACACAGGAGATTGCAGGAAGAACTTTGTTTTGATGTGCCGCTTGTAAAAGCTTTTTATTTTACTTACAAAACTGTTTTCGATAACGGGCTTACCGAGCATGAATATGATCATGTTTTTACCGGTATATATGATGACGCTGTTCATCCCAATAATAAAGAAGTAAAGGATCATCGTTTTGTTGAAATGAAAAATGTACGGACAGACATGCTCTTACATTCAGAACAATATACCTCGTGGTTCAAAATTGCTTTTCCAAAACTGGAAGAGTATCTTGCTAAGACCTAACAGGTTTTAAGAACCTGTTAGGTCTTAGCTTCTGGAAATATTTTACAATGCATCCTAAAAAAGCGATCATCATTGGTAGTGGCGTTGCCGGTATGGCCGCAGCTATAAGACTTGCCGTGCAGGGATATGATGTTTGTGTGTATGAGTCAAATCCAACACCCGGCGGTAAATTATCAATGTTTGAGAAAGATGGGTACCGTTTTGATGCAGGGCCTTCTTTGTTTACCCAGCCACAAAACATCAAAGAACTCTTTGAGCTTGCACAGGAACCAATAGAAGATTATTTCAATTACAAACCTGTTGACATTACCTGCAAATATTTTTTTGAGAATGGTAAAATAATAAATGCCTTCACGGATAAAGCAATGTTCGCAACTGAGCTTGCCGATAAACTGGGTGAACAACCGGCAACTGTGAACAATTATCTTACAAAGGCAGGTAAATTATACCGGAATATCGCTGCTGTTTTTTTAGATCATTCCCTTGATAATAAAAAAACATGGTTACACAGGCGGATATTAAAAGCATTGGCAACACTTCGGTTGTCATATCTTTTTTCTTCACTCAATAAATATAACCGTAAACAGTTTTCTTCCACAGAAGCCACGCAGTTGTTTAACCGTTATGCAACTTACAATGGCAGCAACCCTTACAAAGCACCGGCTATGCTGAGTGTGATATCGCATCTTGAACACAATGAAGGGATCTTTTATCCTGCTAAAGGAATGTTCAGTATTGCAAATGCCTTATTCAGGCTCGCAGAAAAAAAAGGCGTTCGTTTTTATTTTAATTCGCCGGTGCAACGCATCATTTACCATGAAGGCAAAATAAAAGGGGTAGTGGTTGATCATAAAAATGTATATGCAACTGTTGTGGTTAGCAATGCTGATATTTATTTTACTTATAAAAACCTGCTGAATCATTTGCCTAAGGCGAAGCGCATTTTAAAACAGGAGCGGAGCAGCAGCGCTATTGTTTTTTATTGGGGGATCAAAAAACATTTTCCCGAACTGCAATTGCACAATATTCTTTTTAGTAATGATTATAAAGAAGAGTTCAATTCCATTTTTAATAAAAAAACGATTTATAAAGATCCAACCATTTACATAAATATTACCGCTAAAATGGAAGCGGGCCATGCTCCAAAGGGAAAGGAGAACTGGTTTGTTATGATCAATGTGCCTTCCAATAATGGCCAGGATTGGGAGCAACTAAAGAAACAATTGCGGGATCATGTAATTGAAAAAATGAATCGCATCCTTCAAACAGACATTGAATCCTTCATTGAAACGGAAGAAATGCTCGACCCGGTATTGATAGAAACCAACATGGGCAGTTATATGGGTGCATTGTATGGGGCCAGTTCCAATTCAAGGCTGGCGGCTTTTTCCAGGCCGGCGAACTTTACGAACTATATCCGGGGTTTGTATTTTTGTGGCGGAACTGTTCATCCCGGCGGCGGTATCCCGCTATGTTTTAAAAGTGCGAAGATCGTGGCTGAATTAATTGAAAGGGATTATAAGAAAACAAAACATTAATTTGCAACCATTAAAATTAAATCCAGCATCATCAACCCCCAACCCGAAATCATAAACAACAACCAGATAACCCGCAATCACATTGCTACTGCTATTGCCATATTGTTTCATGTAATTGGTTTTGTTGGCATCCTTTTTTTCGACAGGTCTTTTTTTATAAAAGAAACAGCTGTCAATTTGGTGCTGATGTTCCTGCTCTTATTATATACACAAAAAAATATCAATGGCGGGATGCTGTTGTTTACAGGGGTATGTTTACTGGGAGGGGTAGCTGTAGAAATTATTGGCACGAAAACAGGCTGGATCTTTGGCGATTATAAATACGGAAATGTATTAGGCCCGTCCATTGAAAAAGTACCCTATGTTATTGGCGTGAACTGGTTCATTGTGATCTATTGCTCCGGGGTTACCATACAAATATTATTGAATAAGATACTCGACAGGTTACCTTATGATGCAGAACATCCCAGGCCGCATTTAAAAGCATTGTCCATTGTCGCAGATGGCGCCACACTTGCGGTGTTATTCGATTGGCTGATGGAACCGGTTGCATCCAAACTTGGGTATTGGCAATGGGACAGTGTTTTAGGAACACCCTTCTATAATTATTTATGCTGGTTCCTGGTGGCGAGCCTGATGTTACTCGTTTTCCATTTTGCCAAATTTGAAAAGCACAACAAATTCGCGGTAAATTTGTTATTGATACAGGCAATGTTTTTCCTGTTATTAAGAACTTTTTTATGAGCTGGCTTCTTTTTATCGCGATCATGTTCGGAACATTTATTTTGATGGAAGCCATCACCTGGCTCACACATCGTTATATCATGCATGGTTTTTTGTGGTACCTGCATGAGGATCACCACCAGCCCCGTCCCGGTTTTTTTGAAAAAAATGACGCTTTCTTTTTAATATTTGCCGTTCCCTGTTGGTTAAGCATCCAGTTTGGCCTGCAATACAAACTGTACTGGGTAGCCGCTGCAGGTTTTGGTGTGGGTATGTATGGGTTAGCTTATTTTATTGTGCATGAAGTGATCATTCACCAGCGGTTTAAATGGTTCACGCGAAGCAACAATGTATATGTGCGTGCCATACGTTGGGCACATAAGATGCATCATAAGCATATGGGGAAGGAGGAGGGGGAGAGTTTTGGGATGTTGTGGGTTGCACGTAAGTATTGGAAGAAGGTACAGGCTGATAAGGGAAGAAGAATTAAAAATTAAGGATTAAGAATTAATTGGTTCGTTAAGAACCAAGATTATTTCGCAACCCGAAATTTTTAATTTTTAATTTTTAATTTTTAATTCATCGCTCATAAATCCTCACTACACATACTTCCTTATCCTTATTGCCTCAATAACAGGTCCCTTGTTACTAAGTTTCGATGTGAAAGTCGCTTTCTACAAAAAATGGAAATTCCTTTTCCCTGCCATGTTGTTACCCGCAGCCTTTTATATTGTATGGGATATTTATTTTATTGCTGAACATGTGTGGAGTTTTAATGCTGCTTATATCACAGGTGTAAAATTTTTCAACTTGCCTGTTGAAGAAGTACTTTTCTTTTTTGTTATTCCTTATTGCTGTGTATTTATTTATGAATGCATTCGTTGCTATTTTCCTTCCTTGAAAGATGGTAAACCTGGTTCCTTCATTTTAAAAATAACAGGAGCATTATTGTTTATTACAGGTAGTATTTTTTTTCATAAAGCTTATACGGGTTATACATTTGTTTTTACAGGAATATTTATTGTCATTCTTTTTATATACCGCAAGTATTTTATAAGCTTTCATATAACAGCTTTTCTGATTAGCTTTGCCATAAGCCTGTTTCCATTCTTAATTGTAAACGGATTTCTTACTGCGATACCTGTGGTAATGTATAATGATGCTGAAAATTTTGGTATTCGTATTTATACAATTCCGGTAGAAGATGTGATTTATGGGATGTTGTTAATGATGATGAATATTACCATCTACGAAAAATTAAAAAGAGATTAAACCTTGTTTTAACAATTCGTGCAATTCGTGCCTTAAATTCGTGTTCTAAAAATAGTACCATGGAATTTGGACGAGTCCCCGAAAGCACATTGAATAAAATTGACTTCTCATTACCGCCTGATCCTGCTTTCAATAAAAAAATATTAAAAGGCAAGCCCGCCAAATCTCCCAAGGTCTATCTCGGATGCGCCAAATGGGGAAGAAAAGAATGGGTAGGAAAAATATATCCTCCCAAGACAAAAGAAAAAGACTTCCTTGATAATTATGTGCATCATTACAACAGTATTGAATTGAACGCCACCCACTACCAGGTTTATAAGGAAGATGCCATAACAAAATGGTCGGACAAGGCAGGAAAAAAAGAGTTCCTTTTTTGCCCAAAGATGTACAAAGGCGTTACACATTTTGGTTCACTGAAAGGGAAAGAGTTTATTACCACAGAATTTTTAAAAGGCGTGCTTGCGTTTAAAAAACATCTTGGTCCTATTTTCGTACAGGTAAGTGAATCATTTGCGCCAAAAAGAAAGGATGAATTATTTGAATACCTGCAATCACTTCCAACCGATCTTCAATTCTTTTTAGAAGTACGGCACCCGGAATGGTTTTCAGATAAAGCAATCATGGAAGAACTTGTTTTGAAATTGAAATCGTTGAATATGGGTATCGTAATAACAGATACGAGTGGCCGCCGAGATTGTGCACATATGTACGTCACGCTTCCTAAAACTTTTATCCGTTATGTAGGAAACAGTTTGCATAAAACAGATTTCACAAGAGTGGATGATTGGGCTGAGCGCATAAAATACTGGCTGGAGAATGGTATGCAAGAGATCTACTTTTTCATGCACATGCATGATGAAGCCACATCGCCTGAGTTAACCGTTTATCTTGTTGATAAATTTAATAAGGAGTGTGGCTTGCAACTGGAGAAACCCCAATTTGTTACGGGACATGAAACATTGTTTGGATAATAAAATCAAACATGCCCCAGATTTTTATACTACCGATTAAAAACGTTTATGAATAAACACAAACAAATTTTACCCGCAGTTGCTGCCGCCATTTTTAATAATAAAGGAGAGATCCTATTACAAAAGCGCAAAGACGTAAATAAATGGTGTATCATATCCGGCCATGTTGAATTTGGTGAAACCATCGAAGAAGCTATCCTGCGTGAGATCGAAGAAGAAACAAATATGAAAGCTGGTATTGTGCGTTTTATTGGGGTCTATTCTTCACCAGAATCGCAGACATATAATTATACTGATAGGGACGTACAATATGTTACATCTTATTTTGAAGCTACAATATCCGATGCAATTGATTTGAATTATTCAAATAACGAAACACAAGAATTGAAATTTTTTAAAACAAATAATATTCCTCCTGAGTTGGCATTAATTAATTCCAATTGGCTTGCAGATGCTCTTTGCAAGGAACCGAAAGTGTTTATCCGGTAAAGTAATTTTCATCCAGATCACCAGGCATATCTTTGTTATTCTTCAATTACTGACTATGACGCCTTCAAAGGAAATATTTAAGCAGTTAAATTTTTTTTCTGAGCCAAAGCTCCGGGAAGAAATACTTGAACATTGCCAGTTACTAACCTTTAATAAAGGAGATGTAATTGTAAGGGAGAGAGAGTTTGTAAAGATCGTTCCAGTTGTAGTATCAGGCATGCTCCGCGTTTTTCAAACAAAAGAAGATCGTGAAATTTTACTTTATTATGTTGAACCAGGTGAAACCTGCATGATGTCTTTATCAGCAAGTTTTTTTAATAATGAAAGCCCTTCCCAGGCAGTTGCGATGGAGAAAACAGAAGTTTTGTCTGTAGAGACGAGGCTTATTATTCAATGGCAAAAGGAATATAATAGCTGGAATAATTTTGTGATCAAAACTTTCAGGAACAGGTATGATGAATTGCTGATCACTTTGGAAAGTGTTGCATTTGATCACATCGACAAAAGAGTGTTGGAATACCTTATACATAGAACTTCCCGGCAACAAAAAAAAGAAGTCTCCATTTCTCACCGGGAACTTGCTAACGAGTTAGGCACTACCAGGGTTGTTGTTTCAAGGATCCTTAAACAATTTGAAATGGATAAAATTGTTGAACTCCACCGTGGTTTTATTAAGGTTATTTAATTTCTACTCTTATGTATCTTTTGATACCGTTTTGAACCCGGGGCTTAAACTTTATTTGTATTGTAATTAAAAACAATAGCAAATGAGTTCAAAAATTCTAATCGCAGAACTGGAACATGAATTGGTTTCAACTGCAAAACTACTCGAATTGGTACCAGCTGATAAATTAAACTGGCAACCACACACCAAGGCCATGAGTTTGGGCGAACTGGCCCTTCATGTAGCAACTATTCCAGGCCGTTATTGCAGCTTCGGGGTTGACGGTAGAACTTCAATTGAGACACTTACTCAACATCCTTCTCCCAAAAACAAAGAAGAAATATTGAGCGGTTTCAAAACAAGTAGCACAACCGCAAAGGAATTATTGGATCGCATGGATGAAAACTGGGGAAACAGTGTATGGAACCTGACAAAGAATGACTCAATTATTTTCACCTTGCCCATTCCATTATTTACCAGGTTATTGGTATTTAATCACCTGTTCCATCATCGCGGGCAATTGTCAACTTACTTAAGAACATTAAATGTAGCGTTGCCTTCTATTTATGGACCTTCCGCCGACGAAGATCCATTTGCTTAATTGTTCAGTGGATAAATTCAACATATGAATTTATCCACTGATTTTATGAACAGGGAGATTGCACAGTTAACATATTTTTATTTACAAAAGATGATTAAAGTGCATTCCATCATATTGATCATTTGTAGCGCCATTGGATTCACTGGCCATTACTACCAATTTGGTGTTGCACGCTTGACACCGTGGATCCCTGCTACTGCCGGGGTTATTATTATATTTTCGGATCTTCTTTTTAAAAACAAAAAAGGTTTTCTGAAGTATTTACCGATCATTTTTGTTTTAGCATTTGGGATACTTACTACAAATATGTGCATTCGGTTTCTTCCGCAGGAATTTCAACCTTTGAGAAAAAAAATAATTTTCAGTGTTATGTCAATTTCTGCATGGGTAACGATCATTTATTTTTTTTGGAGCAGGTTAAATTCAGATAGGAAATAAAATATTCACTTCACTTCAAACAATTCCTCCCACCTCGTTGTATACCTTGGGCTCCGCATTTCCATTCTCATCTTCCAGTCACGCTTTGTACCTGATGCGGCAAACTTTATAATATCATCCCTCATCGAAAAATTTACATTGTCAACCATGTCCATCAGCATGCGTTTGCCATTGTGTTTTTCTTCTACAAATAAATTTCCCTGTATGGTTTCGTCGGGCACCAGGCCACTGAGCATCACACCTGCTTTTTTATAGGACTTTCCTTTTTCAAACAATGTATCTACCAATTGTACTGCAGGTTTTATCAATTCATGCGTGGAAGAAGTAGCAACCGGTAATGTAACATACCTGCTCTTTGTTACATTGCCATGCCTGAAATCAATATTATGATTTTCTCCTTTGGCAACAACAAATACGCTGATGGTATTGGCAGCGCTTTTTTGTCGCCGCAATTTTTCTGCAGCTTTGGAAGTATAGGTGGCAACGGCTTCTTTAATATCATTGATGTTGTATACATTGTGCCCAAACATTCTTGTGGTGGCGATCATTTTTTTTACGGTCAGTTCTTTTTCCATGTCTTTCGCAGGTTCACCTTTTAATTCTTTTAATAATCGTACGCCGGTAACGCCGCCTAAATGCTTATGTGCCCAATACTCTGTCTTTTTTGTAAGATCATAAGCAGTGAACACGGCAAACATCTCTACCAATTTCTGCGCATACTGGTAACCGACCCCCCAGACTTCTTTTACAGGTGTAGTTTGCAATGCGTCATCGATCTTTTGTCTCGTATCGAGTACTACCACACATTCTGTAGCATCTTTATTTTTTTTCGCCATGTGATTGGCAACTTTGGCAAGCACTTTTGTCGGGGCTACACCAATAGAAACTTTTATTCCCGTCCACATTTCTACGGTCTTCCTTATATTTAATGCCAACCCGAACAGGTCTCCGTTTTCAAATTCATCCAGGTTTAAAAATGCTTCATCAACAGAATATACTTCTACATTTTCTTTTCCCAGTATCATACGCAATGTCTCCATTACCCGCCAGCTAAGGTCACCATACAAATTATAATTGGAAGAAAAAGTAGCCACATTGTATTTTTCTATCACCGGCTTCGCCATAAAATAGGGCCCGGCCATTTGTACACCTAAATTTTTTGCTTCATCACTTCTTGATATGATACAGCCATCATTGTTGCTAAGTACAACAACAGGTTTATCATCAAGGTAAGGTTTGAACAATCTTTCACAGGAGCAGTAGAAGCTGTTACAATCGATGATTGCTTTCATGCCCCCTCCGCCCCCTAAAGGGGGAACTTCAGCTCTTTTATAATTTATCGTTTCTGCAGCTATCATAATTTTCTTCATTTTAAATTGAGCACTTCAATAAAAAGCAAAGTGCCATAAATTTTTAGAAACCCAGTTCCCCCTTTAGGGGGCGGAGGGGCATGAGGTGCTTTGTTATTTTATAGGTTCTTAATCACATACGTTACCACCCCCCATATCTGCAAGTCATTAAACTCACTAACGTCCATGGGTGATAGTTTTGAGGTTTCGGGGATGAGCCTCATTTTATTCATTGTTTTTTCAAATCTTCTTATCAGCATTTCACCATCAATAACGGCGATCACAATTTTACCACTTTGTGCTTTGATGCTCCTGTCAACGATCACAATATCGCCATCGTGGATGGATGCATTGATCATGCTGTTACCTGTTACACGCATAAAAAAAGTAGCTGGTTTATTGCGGATCAGTTGTTCATTCAGATCAATGCCACGTTCCATATAATCATCGGCAGCAGCGCCGAAACCGGTAGCATTGGCATTAGGTACATTATGTTGGGTAAACCGTTTGGTACCATTGTACCCGGCGGATAAAAAGTTTTCAACGTCCATAAAAATTATTTTTGTTTTACTAAAATATTTAGTAAATTTATGCTAAAATAATGAGTGCTCAAAGTTTTTTGTCATAAAAAATAACCTGTATAAAGAGTTATAAACAACCTGTGATTAATGATCGGGGAATGAACGATCAGGCATGTTAATCGCAGCTAAAATAATAGAATGGCTGCTGCTGATGAGATATAAATGGGACTCAATTTTATACAATTTAAAAGGCATATTATGAAAACGATCGTCAACAGCATACCGGGGTATAAAATAAATGAATACTTACTGGTGCTAAATCCACATGAGGAGTTGCGCAATAAGATCATGCATGTAAAACAGCATTTTTACGATACATATAAATCATCATCAGCATTATATGGCAAACCACATATTACGTTAGTGAATTTTGTCCAGTACGAAATGTTCGAAGAAAGGATCGTCAATCATTTAAAAACAGTTGCTATGGGATTTCATCCTGTAAAAATTGAATTAAAAGATTATGGCAGTTTTCCATCGCATACGATCTATATAAATATTGTATCAAAATTGCCGATACAGGATTTAGTTAAACAGGTTCGTACAGAAACACAGCGATTGATGAAACTGGATAATGATAACAAGCCGCATTTTATCCTGGAACCACATTTAACCATTGCAAGAAAATTACTGCCATGGCAATATGAAAAAGGTTGGCTTGAATACAGCCATAAACATTTTACCGGGAGGTTTATTGCTGATGCAATGTTATTATTGAAACGCCAGGTTGGTGAAATGAAATACCAGATAGCGGGAAGATTCGAATTTCAAAATTTACTGATAGCTCCAATTAAGCAGGGAGAATTATTCGTATAGCCAAACCCTGTCGGCGGTTGCAAACCCCGACAGCGGTTTTTAAAATCAACAATCAACATGAAACCGCCGACAGGGTCAAAACCGATGTCGGGGTTTATAACGGTCCGTTTTTAATCCACTAATTCGGATTACACTTTTTTAATTCGTGTAATTCGTGCCCAAAATTCGTGTTCAAAAATTATAGCTTCAAAAACAAACATCACCCAATGGAAAAAAATTTAAAACAAGATCATCATAAAGTATCCGCCAACGAACAGGAAGAAAAAATTCAATACAAACATGGCCGTGGTGCACAAATCAATTACAAAAACCGATTTCTTAAAAATGAATCCACCAAAGAAAATGTAGAAGCCATTGATGACTGGGAAGAAGGGAATATCCCAACACAATACATCGAACAACAATCAAAAACCATCGTCAACAAAGTAGAAAGCAAAGATGTGGGTATGAGTTACAGCATGAATCCTTATGCAGGTTGTGAACATGGATGTATTTACTGCTATGCCCGCAATGTACATGAATACTGGGGCTACAGTGCAGGACTTGATTTTGAACAAAAGATCATTATTAAAAAAAATGCGCCACAGTTGCTGCGTAAATTTTTAATGCATCCAAAATGGGATGCAACACCCATCATGCTAAGTGGCAATACAGATTGTTACCAGCCTGCCGAACAAAAGTATCGCTTAACAAGGGGTCTGCTCGAAGTTTGTAATGAGTTCAACCAACCGGTTGGTATCCTTACAAAAAATTCATGGATACTAAAAGACAAAGACGTGCTGCAGGAAATGGCGAAGAAGAAAATAGTTTCAGCTATGGTTTCCATTACTTCTTTTAATGAAGACCTGCGCCGCATCATGGAACCAAGAACAACAACCGCCAAACAAAAATTAAAAGTGATCGAAGAGTTAAGCAATGCAGGTGTACGCATGGGTATCATGATGGGGCCGATGATACCGGGACTGAATGAACATGAAATGCAACGCATCATGAAAGCAGCTGCAGATCATGGTGCCACATTCACTGCATATACTTTTATTAGATTAAATGGCGCTATCAAATTCTTATTCCACGATTGGCTTTATAAAAATTTTCCCAATCATGCCGATAAGGTATGGCACTTAATAGAACAAAGCCATGACGGAAAAGTAAATGATACCCGCTGGGGCGTGCGCATGCGTGGTGAAGGAAACATTGCACAAATGGTAGCGCAGCAATATAAAAAATACGGTAAGCTTTATAATATGAATGCAGAAGAATGGAGTTTGGATACAAGTATTTTTCGTGTGCCGGGTGGGCAGGGAAAGTTATTTTAGGAGCAACATTTTTATGTTCAGGAGGTTCAAAAAGTTTAATAGGTTCAACTGGTCTCAGGATTTGATCTCGTTTCGCCAATAAAATTCTCAATGACCTCTTAAACTTTTTAAACCTCTTAAACCTCTTAAACCTTTTAAACGTTTCAACATGAAAGCAATAACAAGAGATTATTTAACCGACATCATTTTCCGCACGATCAATAAAACGATCGACATTCATCGCAATTCAAAAAAGAATCATTTTTATTATGAGCCCTATCCAACTGCAACAGATGAAGAGATACTGGACTTCATTCATTCCATTCCATATTTCGATGAGCGATTGAAAAATTTTCTTATTGGTAACTTAACCGATGCAACGATCATCATCAGCCAAACCTGGGAAATAGAATTCCTTAAAAAAACATTATCCTGGGCTGGTAGTTTTGAATGGCTGCATGGCAATGATTATTTTTTGAGTGAGGCGCATATTAGCAGTATAAAGAAACATGCGGAGTTTTTGGGGTTGCCGTATTGATCGAATAAATGGCATAAGCATTAATTTTAATTGCTTAAGGGTTCAAATATTTATAATCTTACCTTCACATGAACACCGACCGTATCGTTTGAAAAAGGTTAGTGGAGAAGCAACTCAATTGAATTTGTTTTGTTTTTTGAGTAAAATGTTATTAGCAATGTAAACGAACATTAGGAGGCCTTGTGGTTGGTTTATTGAAGAGGCATATATTTTATGAAGTAAATAAATAACGATTAAAATCAAAATTATTAAAACATTTTTATGGAGATTTTGTAACTGCCTGAATAAAGGAGCTGTCAATAACGCCTTAGTTAGATTTATTTTTTTCTATTAGTTTTTGCACTTTTTCCAAATTATCCGAAGCGGTTTTTACTCTTGGGTGTAGAGGATCAAAAAATTTCCGTAAAATAAGTAAAGCCTTTTCAAAATATTTACTTGCTTTAGTATATTCTTTTTTTTCCAGGTAAACAGTACCTAAGTTATTATAACGATTTCCTATACTTGGATGCTCATCTCCAAGGAATTTTTTTCCAATAATTAACGATTTTCGAAAATATTCGATAGCCTTATTGTATTGTTTTTTACGCTTATATGCAATTGCAATATTGCCATAACGTATAGCAATATCTGGGTGCTCTTCACCAATAAATTTCTTACCAATTTCTATTGCAGTTTCTAAATAGTTGATGGCTGAGTCATATTCGCCCATATCTATATAAGATAAACCCAAATTATAATCTGTCGCAAGATTAGGATGACCTTCACCATAGTTCTTTTTATCAAGGGATAATACTTTTTCCTGATATTCTATAGCTTTTTTAAAATCCCCCTTTTGACTATAAGCTAGTCCTAAATTACTGTAACGAATCGCAATTTCGGGATAATCTTCCCCCATAATTTCAACACCAATTTTTAGAGCTCTCTCATAATAATCAATTGCTTTATCGTATTGCCCAATAGAATCATAGATTGTTCCTAAATTATTGTAGCGAATGGAAATAGAAATGTGTTTTTCTCCTTGATTTAATTTGTCAATAATTAAAGCTTTTTCAAGAAAATCAATTGCCTTATTATATTCCCCCTTATTTTCAAATGCTAAAGCAAGATTATTATAACTTGTAGCAAGTTCGGGTGCATTTTCTGGCAATTCTCTTTTTTTAATGTTAATTGATTTCTCATGGTAGTCAATTGACTGATTGTAAAAACCTAATTTACGTGCAAGTATGCCAGCTTCGTTAAGATATAAACTATTGTCAGGATTTATTTTTACGGCTATTTCGTAATATTTAAATGCTTCCGAAAATTGTAACTGTATGTTTTTAATTTTTCCTAATTCATAAAAAGTAGAAGCAGCCTCATTAATACTTTCTTTGGCGCTTTCTTTTAAATAAAATTCTGCTTCCGTATAATTACCTTTTTTTATTTCCTCAAGAGCTTTTGCTTTTAAATTATCTTTAGCTTTTTGCGGCGCTAATTGATTTTCTAGGTCTTTTTTATCTTTAGCTAATTGTTTTTTTATTTCTTCAGTTTGGAGAAGCTGATTTTTTATTATTTCTTTTTCTTTAATTAGTTCTTGGAGTTGGATTGAACTGTCTGGTAATTGATTTAAACCTTCTTTTAATTCTTTAATTTCCCGTTCCTTTTCAACAAGAAGTTTTACAAGTTCAAGATTACTTTGTGATAAAGTGAGGCTGGTGGAATTTCCTTCTTTACTAATAATTATTTTGTGACTTTCCGACAAATAAAGATTAAGAGTTGAATAAAACTGTTTTTCAAAATCATCAAGATCTGTGTATTCTTTATAAAGCAAAATGTCATTTAGGCTTTCTTTGAATTCTAATAAATTACTGTAGGCAACCAACTCATGTTTTTTTGGAGAAAACCCTAATTTAAAAAAAGTAAATAATTTTTTGTTCTCAGCATTTGCGTATTCAAATTCTTCTTTTGTATACTTTCCTATTTTAGAATAAAAAATAAAGACACCTAAAGTACATTCTTTTAATAAAGGATTAATAGCTGCTTGTATATTTTTATGTTCTGGATAATTCGAATGTATTAAATCATATTCCCATTCTACTGGTTCCAAAACAAGGTGTTTATGACTCTTATTTAGCTGGTTAATTATAAGAATACAATTCTTGCGTTCTTTGATAAGCTCATTCGATGATGCGATAAATATTTTGATAGTAGTTTTATAAGCCATTATTCCTTTTCAATATTATATAGGTAATATAGTAAATCTTATTTTTAATTTAAAACATAATTCTTTCATACTACTAATTTTGTAATTCCTTCAAACTACGAGTTTCCAAGCCCTCCAAAAAAAAATTCACAAAAATTTGGCAATTCAAAAAAAAAAGATTCATCTTTGTATCGCAAAACAAAAATATAAAACGCACAAACATGCAACGCTTTAATTTACATATTGACACAGCGAAAGGATACAGTCCAATGATGGGCATATCATTTCCCGGGGTATGCAGTGCATTATCATAAAGTTTCCAAAACCAACTGACTCACTGAAAGCCCCGACCAAAAGTTGGGGTTTTTTTATTTGAAGGAATAAATAAGTGAATCAGTGGCAAAAAAAATCACAATGCGTATTTGTAAAACATATCAAACACATTTTAATACTGACCTCAGGATGGGAAATGTACGCTCATGCATTAGCATAACTATGCGTATGAATAAAAAATATAAACGACCGTGTTATTAGCAAACATAAAGGCATTGCCTTTAGCAGCAGCCCGGTCAGACCAAAAGTCTAACCGGGCTTTTTTATGAATGTATAAAATGAATATGATGGTAGTAGAATTATTAGTATTGTTTGTTCACGTTTTTATCGAGATCGTTAAAATGATCATAATAGAAATAAAGAAAAGAAAACAAGTTAAAACAACAGGCGATGAAATTTATTATAGTGATCGTGCTGACACATTTTGTGATGAGTTTGCCCGATAAGATGAAAACTAAAAAACTACATTAACCCTGTCGGCGGCAGCAAACCCCGACAGCTGTTAATCCAAACATAATGCGATTTAGTGTAAGGGTAACACAATCATCTTCCTTTCTTTCTGAAAGGAAAATATAAGATGAATGTTTTCAGTTCAAATCTGGAAGTCGCACCAATGGTTTTTTTAAAAATTAAAAATTAAAAATGATGGTCATAAAAATTGATTACAAATATTTGAGATGAACTCAAAACTCAAAACTCACAACTCAAAAAGCGCCTTGATGTAATGGTAACATACCAGTCTCATAAGCTGTAGGTTCCTGGTTCGAATCCGGGAGGCGCGACAAAGATGACTTAGCTCAATTGGTTGGGAGCATTACCCTGATACGGTAAAGGTTGAAAGTTCGAGTCTTTCAGTCATCACACTGGTTCGTAACTCAATTGGTTTCAGAGTATCCCGCTTTTACCGGGAGAGTTGAAGGTTCGAGTCCTTCCGGGCCAACTACTTGTTGAGAGACCTGTGAGGTTTTTAAAACCTCACAGGTCTAAAGGATGAATAGCTCAACGGCAGAGCGTGTGTTTGTTAGGCACCAGGTTGAAAGTTCGAATCTTTCTTCATCCTCAAATTAAATAATCATAGTTGTCATTGAATCAGATAAATCATAGTTCAAGACAACAAATGGATGGATAGCTCCAATGGTAGAGCACTGCGCTGAAGCCGCAACAGTACAGGTTCGAATCCTGTTTCATCCACGGAAAGTTTAGAGGTTTATTGGATTAGGAGTTTTTAATAAATATTGCTACTGTAAAACTTGCAAAAAAATCAGTGGATCAGTGGCATCAAAACAAAAAAAATGAAAAGCGATCAGCAAAGTGTCTTTAATGCCGATAGCATTTTCGACTCGGGGTTTTTGGACGGCAAAGCATTGTACCTGTATTGCTTTAACGCCATACCAAGCGCCAACTTTATTGGTGGCATCGATGGAGAAAAAGCTTTCAACGCGATCAAAGAAAAATTTTCGGACCACGTAGCATCAGTTCACAAGTATAGGTATTTAGACAGGCAAACGAAAAAATATGATTTCAATGAAACCTACATGATCATGAACAACAATTGTATTCTTGAATTTGATACAGGTTTTTGTGAGATCTATCACGATGGTTTGCAGGATGATTTTATTAAGCACTGTACCGATGTGATGAAAGCATTCAAATCGAGACAGCGAAGAAAGCCGTTAGAGATAAATCTCATCATGAGAGAAAGGAACAGCCTGTATTTGCGTGGGATGGAAATAAAAAGAACCAAACTGGATATCGATCTTTATTACGAAGATGATTTCAAAGAAGTGGATGCGCTTATTTGCAAACGCCTGAATCAAAAAGAAGATAAAGGCATTGTCTTACTGCATGGGTTACCGGGCACAGGGAAAACAACTTACCTGCGTCACCTGGTTGGAAGGATAAAGAAAAAAGTATTGTTCCTTTCACCGGCAGTAGCAACCAACCTGATGGATCCGGAACTGATTGAATTATTGATCAACAACCCGAACTGTGTGTTGGTGATAGAAGATGCAGAGAACGTGATCATGGACAGGAAGATCAGCAGCAATGCTTCTGTTTCCAATCTCTTGAATATTTCAGACGGGTTGTTGGCAGACTTCTTAAATGTGCAGATCATTTGTACGTTCAACAATTCACTCACGTTGGTTGATAACGCACTCATGAGAAAAGGAAGGCTGATCGCAAAATATGAATTTGGTAAACTGGGGATCGTTAAAGCACAAAAGCTGTCGAAGCATTTTGGATTTGATACGATCATAAAAGAATCAATGACCATTGCAGCAATTGCCAACCAGCATGAGAAAGAAACAGAAACAAATTCAGTACAGGTGATCGGCTTCAGGCGACATGAAGTACAAATGAATTAATAAACCCTGTCGGCGGTTGCAAATCCCGGCAGCGGTTTTAATAAATGTGTTCAAAAAAACAAAACAATGAGCAAATTAAAAATAACAGGAAGACAATTAAGAGCAATCGGCTACCCGGAAGGACCGCTGATCAGCGTTGCAAAAAACGTAATGGAGAAACATTACAAACATTCAAAGGAGGAAAATGCAATGAAAATTTTAAAACAGGTATTAGCGTCGCCTGTTGAGTACATGGATGATGCGATCCTTGCATTAATAGCAGAGAAGTTATTACCCAAACCCGTGGCAGAAGGTGCAGAAATATCATTGAATCAACATGGTATTCAATTCAATGTATTTGGTACGGAGCATATTGAACAGGGCGCCATGAACCAAATGTACCAGGCGGCAAAATTGCCTGTTGCCGTAGCTGGTGCTTTAATGCCGGATGCACATCACGGCTATGGCTTGCCGATAGGAGGAGTTCTTGCAGTAGAAAATGCTGTGATCCCGTACGGCGTTGGTGTTGATATCGGGTGCAGGATGTGCTTATCGGTCTTTGATATAGATCCGGCAGAACTGGTGCAGAAGGAAAGTTATTTTACCAGGGAGATCAATGAAGCAACCTTATTTGGTGGCGGGAGGCAATTTGATAAAACAACGGCACATGAAGTAATGGAAAGGGATGAATTCAATGACATTGAATTACTGAGATCATTACAGGGAAGGGCAGCAAGACAATTGGGTTCATCCGGATCAGGAAATCATTTCGTGGAATTTGGTATTGTTGAGATCAATGAAAAAGATGAAGTACTTGGTATAGAACCAGGAAAGTATCTTGGCCTGCTTTCCCATTCGGGATCCAGGGCGCTTGGGGCAACTATCGCGAATCATTACACGAAAGTGGCCAAACAAAAAAGAAGGCTTCCCGGCGAAGCAAACAACCTTGCATGGTTAAACCTTAATGAACAGGAAGGCATTGAATACTGGCTTGCTATGAATCTCGCTGGTGATTATGCTTCTGCAAGTCATCATGTGATACATGCGAAGATCGCAAAGCAGCTTGGAAGAAGGCCGGTTAAAATGGTAGAGAACCATCACAACTTTGCATGGAAGGAAATGATCGAAGGAAAAGAACTGATCGTTCACAGGAAAGGCGCTACACCAGCAGGAAAAAATGTGTTGGGTATCATCCCGGGAAGCATGACGGGCCTGGGTTTATCGTAAAAGGTAAAGGTGAAATAGCATCACTCAACTCTGCATCTCATGGTGCAGGCAGAAGGCTCAGCAGGACTGCTGCAATGGCTTCCGTTACACAACATGCGTTGAATGATGAATTGAAAAAGCATGGCGTTAAGTTGATCGGTGGAGGATTGGATGAAGCTCCTTTTGCCTATAAGGATATTGAAACGGTTATGCGATCACAACAGGCATTGGTAGATATAGTTGGAAAATTCATTCCTAAAATAGTGAAGATGGATGGAGGTACTGTTGGGAAGTATGGGAAACGAACAGGTGAAATCGTTGGGGAATAATAAAAAGCTGTCTCGAAAGAACGTCATTGCGAGGAACGAAGCAATCTTGTAAATTTCACTTAGGTGTAAATAGACGCTTCGTTTCTCTCGCAATGACGTTCTTTTCAAACGACGTATTCTTTGTCACAGATCCGTTAAAAATTCAAAATGGATTTCATTGATGCAGCATATCATCAAAAATTACTATCCATTTATAATAACAGGAAGAATGAAAAACTGGTAAGCGTTTTTTCTTCCACATCAACCTTAAAACTATGTTTATGCAGAAGCTGATCGTTTTATTGGTTACTATTATCATATTGCATAACCCCGGCAGATCCCAGCAAAAACTTTTTGACAGGCCTGTACAATTAAAGAGTTGTAAAATTTCTATCAATGCCAATGCATTTGTTGCTTCGACAGATATGGAACTCGAGTTTTACAATAACAATGACAATGAAGTTGAAGGCAAACAATATTTTTTCCTCGACAGGGGACAGGTGGTCACTGGTTTTCAACTGGAATTAAATGGAAAATTCAGGGAAGGTTCCATAGAGGAAAAATGGAAGGCCAGGACTGCTTATAATAGTATCGTAGGAAAAAGAGTTGATCCTGCACTTCTGCAAATGTATAACCAGGATCAGTACACGCTGAATATCTACCCGGTACCGGCGCACGGCAGCAGGAAAGTGCGGATCAAAATACTACAGCTAATGAAAATGGAATCCCAGGGTGTAAGCTACCGGCTTCCGTTGAATTTTTCAGGAAAAACAGATCTCTTTGTCTTAGATATTAATACATGTAGTGATGGATTGTATCCTGTTGCCGATAATGGATTACTCCAGGAAAAATTATTTATACAAGGCAGATCACAAGGTAGCATGAATGTTCGGGATACCGGGCTGGAACTCAACAAAGCAATTGCCTTTTCACTTCTCACTGTAACAAAGATGCAACAACTGTTTGTTGCAAATATGAATGAGCAAAAAAATACCGTAAAATATTCATCACCTGACCTGGATAAAATTAATATTGAACAAATAAGATCACTCCAGGATGCAGTAGTTTGTGATGAGCAGGTTTATAACCAGGTACAATTGCTTAAGTCATATGATTCTGTTATGTACAGAAGCGAGTTTAGTTGGAACAGCCGCCTGGTATTTGGTTTGTTGAATAAAGTGGTTACAACCCAAACCTCCTATATCGTACTTGAGCGTATAGAGGATTATATAAATTATAGAATTGAACCACCAAAAGAATTGCAACAGCAATGTGCAGAAATGAATTATGTGTACAACAATGAATCACTGATACGTGCTGTAATGCAGGAAGAGAAAATGCCATCGCTGGCTTACGTTGTAGAGAATTATAATGATAAAATTCACTGGTGGGATAAAGCATTGCCGCTTATTGACCTCACGAAGCCTATAACGACCGTAACATCACAGGATGCACTTGCATCAACAAAAAATACAGGAGAAACAGTACCCAATAATTCGATGCCTGGAAATAGTAAGCAGGAACTCACATCTGTTATTGTAACGGGGTATAGCGAACGTACAATTAAAAGATCGCAGGGATATGCATCAAGTACTGTAAGGTCAAGGGAATTTACATCAACGAACCCGGTAAACCTGGCAGATGGCCTTGCAGGTAAAGTATCAGGTGTTACTATACAAACATCAAGTTGGCCTGCACCCAGCACTACGATCATGTTAAGGGGTATTCGTTCTTTGAGAGGAAACAACCAGCCACTGCTGATCGTGAATGGAATGCGTACCGGTCTTGAACAGTTTAACTATATCAATCCAAATGATATCACTGATATTAATATTTTAAAATCTTCAGCATCCGCTGCAGTCTTTGGATCAGAAGGAGTAAACGGGGCGATCATTGTAACAACTAAAAAAGGGTTGAGCCGTTTCCGGCCGTGGACTGAATATAAATTAAGCGAACAGGGCGATGTGGAATACATGGAAGAAATAAAGAGATCTGATAAAACCAATTTGTGGGAAACGTACAAGGATCTTGAGAAATTGTATTCAGATGAAAAGGGATTTTACCTCGACATGGCTGATTATTTTTTTGGAAAAAAACTTGAGAAAGAAGCAATGATCATTTTACAGCTCGCTGCTCAACGTATTGGTGAGTCGGTACCTGGAAAGAAAGTAATAGCATACACATTGGAAAGCTGGAAAAAATTTGATCAGGCCATTGCTATTTATAAAGCGATCATAGCAGCCAATTCATTTGATCTTGGAACAAAAAGAGACCTTGCGTTGGCATATTTTCAACAAGGCGAATACCAGCAAGCGCTGAATTTGTACTATAATATCATTATAAGTGAATCGCGGTACCGATATTATTATAGTGAAAATGCGGGAGTCAAAGCGGCTGCCATGGATGAAATGAATGCACTGATAGCGATGCACAGGTATGAGATCAATCTTAGCAGCATCAACATTAATTTAATAAGATCATTGCCCGTTGACCTGGTTATTTCAGTTGAAACTGTCAATGGTGTAGATAATTTCCAGGTTATGGAACCATCTGGTGAAGTATGCAATTACGATAATAATGTTACAGCATCCGGTGGTTATTTTTCAAAAGTAAATGGCTACTATATTGGTGAGGAGGCCTGCCAGTATACCGTTAAACATGCTGTTAATGGAAAATACAGGATCAAGGTAAATGCCAATGATAATTATTACTATCGTGATGACGAACAGCGTGTGCCTAAGATGTTCCGTGTGATCGTGTTTAAAAATTTTCAGAGAAAAGATCAGTCACTGGAAATAAAAAATATCATAATGGATAATCAATATGGTGTTGTGGAAATGGATGAAGTGAGATGGTGATTAATTCAACAAGAAGGAATTCTTTTTTGCCTGAATTATTCTATTTTTACCACATGTCAGTCATCATAGAAGAAATAAAAGAACTCTTTACCTCGCAGTTTAAAAAAGAACCGATCAGCATCGATAAACTTCCGCAAAGCGGCAGCGACAGGATGTATTTCAGGATATCTGGTACCGGCGCCAACTTTATTGCTACTTACAATATCAATATACCGGAAAATAAAACCTTTGTAAACTTCAGCCGCCATTTTAAAAGCATTGCTGCTCCTGTACCGGAAATATATGCAATGAATGAAGCCGGTACAATTTATATACAGGAAGATCTTGGGGATAGTTCTTTACTCCACATATTGGAAAAAGAAGGTTACACGGAACATTTACTTGGATTGTATAAAAAGAGTTTAAGTGCGCTTGCTCACCTGCAAATAAAAGCTGATGAGCAATTGAACTATAACGATTGCATCACCAGTAAGGAATTTGGTAAGCAGGCAATACTGGCTGACCTGCTTTATTTTAAATATTATTTTCTCGACACATTAAAGATCCCTTACGACAAAGAGAAAATGATCAATGATTTTGATGCACTCTCCACTTACCTGGCACATGTGGATCATAAATATTTTATGTTCCGCGATTTCCAAAGCAGGAACATCATGATAAAAAATGATGATGTTTTTTTTATAGACTACCAGGGAGGGATGAAAGGAGCATTGCAGTATGATGTTGCTTCACTTTTATGGCAGGCCAAGGCAGATCTCAGCGATGACTGGAAAAATAAGCTGTTGCAATATTATATGGATTGCGCTGATACAATATTAAAAAAACCTGTTGACAGGAACCGGTTTGAAAGCCAGTACAACGGTTATGTATTGATAAGACTGTTGCAGGTATTAGGTGCATATGGCTTCCGTGGATTGTTTGAACGCAAGGCACATTTCTTAACAAGTATTCCGCTGGCATTACAAAACCTTAAATGGTTTATTAAAAATAAAAAATTTGGTATAAGCCTTACTGAGTTTGAAAGACTGCTTGGACTCATCGTTGAAGATGAAGTGATCGCCAGGTTCGAACCGGTAAAAGCAAATTATAAAACACCACTTGTTGTTAAGATCAATAGTTTCTCTTTTTTAAAAACGGGTTATCCTGTTGATGAAACAAAAAATGGTGGCGGTTTTGTTTTTGATTGCCGTGGTATTTTAAACCCGGGAAGAATTAATGAATTCAAAACACAATCGGGCCAGGATAAAGAAGTGAAAGATTATCTGGAACAGGAAACGAAGATGCCGGATTTTTTGAATAACGTTTATAATATTGTTGACATATCCGTGGAGGATTATATCAAACGTGGATTTGAAAATTTAGCCGTGAACTTTGGTTGTACCGGCGGGCAACACAGGAGTGTATATGCAGCTGATGCATTGGCGAGGCATTTGAAAAATAAGTTTGGGGTGAAAGTTGAAGTATCACATAATAATAAAGAGAACTGGGTAAAACCTCTGTGAACCTCTGTGAAAAACCTCAGTGCCCTCTGTGGTTAAAATTATTGCACAATAAACCACAGAGGGCACTGAGGTTTTTCACAGAGGTTCACAGACAGAGGTTCACAGAGGCCAATTTAAAATAGTATGAGTATTACAAAAGCAATTATTTTTTCTGCAGGGTTGGGAACTCGTTTCAAGCCATGGACTGATAAACATCCAAAAGCATTGGCAATTGTCAATAGCAAATCGCTTCTGCAACGCAACATTGAATACTTACAACAATTTAATATCACGGATATAATCGTTAATGTTCACCATTTCCCCGATCAAATAATCGCTGCAATCAAAAACAATAAAGGGTGGGGGAGTAATATTATTATCAGTGATGAAACCAATGAAGTACTGGAAACAGGAGGCGGTTTATTAAAAGCCAAAAATTTGCTTTTAGGAAATGATCCTTTTATTTCATTGAATGTAGATGTGCTCACAGATCTTGATATCAATAAACTACTTGCATTCCACAATGAACACAAGCCATTGATCTCATTTGGCGTAACAGAAAGAAAAACCTCCCGCAATATTTTATTGAATCCTAATAACAGGATGTGCGGCTGGAAAAACAATACAACAGGCAAAGAAAAAATTGTTATTCCAAATGAAAATTTAAAACCATTCGCTTATAGTTGCGTTGTTGTTTATCAACCCGAAATATTTTCATTGATAAAACAACAGGGAAAATTTTCCATCATGGATACTTACCTTGATCTTGCTGCAGATAATTTAATATTAGGGTGTAACCACACCGGGGATAAATGGGTTGACGTTGGTAAACCGGAGAGTGTTGCTGTAGCGGAAGAACTCTTTTTGTAATTGATAATTGACGATGGACAATTGACAATGTTGTTAATACGAAAAACATTCATCAATCCCTGCATTTAATTGTCAATTGTCAACTGTCCATTGTCAATTTGCTTCAGCAGGCGCTTCAAAAGATTTCTTCTCCTCCTTCGGCTTTCCTCCAAAATTATAACGAAGTGTAAGTCCCAATCTTCTTGTATCGTTCACCCTGGAACCCTTTGCATGTACATTTCCCTGGTCCAATGCAAATGAAACATGATTGGTTTGAAGCAGGTCATTTACTGAAAGAATAACATTGGCCTTTTTATTAAAGAAAGCTTTGTTCACGGATACATACAAACCACCAAAAGTATTTAACTCATAAAAATTTTGTACGCCTTTTGTGCGCATGAAGCCTTGCATATTAGCGATAAATGTTTTTGTGACCTTAAACTCATGGTACATAAAAAATGTATAGCTCCCGCGTTTGTAATTCAATGTGTGATTATCATACAGGCCTTCATAATGATTATAATTATATTGGGCGCCTACATAAAAAAAGTATTTGCCACCTGGAGGAATGCCGCCTATTACCTTAAAATAAACTTCTTTATTCTTTCCCAGGTTGTCATAAGTACGGTATGTGATCTTGGTCCTGTTATCCTGTATCGTAACCTGGCTGAAGATGTCTCTTGTATTATTTATCCCAAGCGCAAACACAGGAAAATTCTGAAAGGTTACATTGAACTCATAATTGGTCGTGAACTGCGGTTTTAGTTTTGGATTTCCAACATCAAACAAATACTGGTCAATATATTTTGGATAAGGATTCAAAGTTTCATAATAAGGCCGCTTGATACTGCGCCTGTAAATTAAACTTCCTGTCAACATTGATTTGAACATTTTGAACAGGTTATGTTTTATAAATACATAGGGAAACAGGTCGGTTCGTTTAATAGACAGTGAAGTATCTTTTGGAATGTATTGCCTGCCGTCGATATTGGTTGTTTCCAAACGTAATCCAGGTTTGATGGTGAACCCGGCCAATGTGTTTGATACCTGCAGGTAAGCGGCTGTGATCGTTTCTTTGTATTTGAAAGTATTGGTTTGATAAAGATCCACAAATTTTTGTCCATTGCCGGTGTCTTTGAAATATTCGGCACTGTTGCGGCTATTGCTGAGCGTTGCCTTAAAACCTGTTTCTAAAGTAAACTTTGCCGGAAGCTTAAGTGTAAGATCAGTTTGAAAAACAAAAATGTTCTTATCGTTTTTGTTCTCACCATTACCAAGCGTAGCTGCGTAAGCAGGTAACAGGTAAGCATTGATATATTCCTGGTTGTTCTTGTTTTTATAATAATAGTAATCAACTTCTGTGATCCACTCACTACCTACCGAGTCAATTTTATATTTAGCCGACAATTCATTTCCTATATAAGTTGAAAGGTTCTTATTTTTTATGTCCGATTCATTTTGTCCGAGTATAGCTCCGGTTTGTGTATTTAAAATATTGATCGGGTTGGCAGCATAACTCTTCCCATCAGTATTACTTAATCGAAGATCATAGCTGAGGTTTAATTTTTTTGTAATGGAATAATCAATGCCGCCGCTGAGGTAATTATTAAAGGTCGGATAAGTAGTATGGGATCTTTGAGCAACCAAAGTATCTGTCGGGGTCAGCCTGTCGGAGTTCAGGTTTTCATAATTGTTCCTGTTTGTAAACTGGTAACTAAAATAACTGGTAAGCTTACCCGAGCTCCTGTTTAAATTAACACCACCAGTTTCAGTAGCATACTGTCCCTGGAAATATGCCAGGTTAACACTCCCACTGGTACCCAGTTTTACTCCTTTTTTTAAAACGATGTTCACGATACCCCCACTGCTTGCCGCATCAAATTTGGCAGAAGGACTTCGGAGTATCTCTATTTTACTTACACTACCGGCAGGCAAACTTTTTAAAAGTGAAGCAATATCAATGTTGCTTAACTTCATTTCCCTTCCGTTGATGTAGATCGTTGCAGGCGTTGTACTGCTGAGGTAAACATTTCCATCCTGGTCAACGATGGTGCCCGGTGTTTTCTCCAATACCTCGTATGCATTGGTGCTGCTGTTGGCAAGTGCTTCCGCATCTACAACCGTTTTATCATCATCCTGTCTTATCAATGGTTTTTTCGCAACAACAGTAACATTGCCGAGGCTGCTTACTTTTACAGCAAGTACTGCAGTTACTGAAACGGCAGAATCTTCAATTGTAATTTCTTTGTTTATTGGCTGAGTGCCCACAGCGGTTATCTTTAACAGGTAGTGGCTTTTAGTGTTTACATCAAACCAGGTATCGCCCTTCACAACTTTTTTAGCTTTTAAAATACTATCCGGTAAGAGGTACAATGCAGCACTTGCATTTTGAAATGGTTCGTGCTTATCATTTATTACGATAAGATGCAGCCGTGTTGTTTGTGCTGTTGATGTTGCTGATAAAAATGAACACAACAGGCCTAAAATAATTTTTGTTTTCACTTTAAAAAATAAAGGCTGCCGTTTACCCGGCAGCCACTTTGAAAATTAATTGTAATAAAATTTTATTTTCTTCATTGCCACTGATTCACTGATTTTTCTTTATGTCGATTGCTGTGTATGCTTAGGCAACCTTATTAACCAGTCAACTATTCAACTATTTTTTCTCAAACAACTCTTTCTTATCAACAACCTTCACCAGGTCGCCCTTCTTCAATGTTTTGCTAACAACATCATAAGGACCGGTTATAACCATGTCGCCCTCTTTTATACCTTCGGTAATTTCAATATTGTTGATATCCTGTATACCTGTTTTTACAATATGCCTGCTTACTTTATTGTCTTTATCCAAAACAAAAACGATGACTTCAAGATCATCAAGATTGTTGACAGCATTACCTGTATTCTTTATTTCTGCATCATCTTTTTTCTTTTCTACTTTAGTGCTGTCATCTTTTTCACGGGTGGTAACAGTATTGATTGGAACGCTCAGTACGTTATTTTGTGTCCTTGTTTGTATATCGGCACTGGCACTCATACCCGGGCGAAATGGAAAACTTCCTTTGCCGATCAGGTCCATATAACTTTCAGGCACCAATCTTATATATACTTTGTATTGCGTAACATCAGAACTGGTAGATGTGAGTGAAGATTGAGAAGCAGCACCATTGTTACTGCTTGCGATCTGTGTTACGTAGCCTTTGAATTTACGGTCGCTGTATGCATCGATATCAATAATAGCGCTATCACCGAGTTTAACTTTTGGAACATCATTTTCACCAACATCAACCCTTACTTCTATTTTCGACATGTCGGCAATGCGAAGTATTTCTGTACCAAGCGCAAAGCTGTTACCTGCTACTTTTTCACCTTTCTTTACACTTAATAAACTAACAACGCCATCCATTGGAGCGATGATCTCAGTACGCCCAAGATCTTTATTTGCTTTATTAAGATTTGCAACAGCGCTGGATACGCCCGCTTGCCCGCTACGGATACCTTCCTTTGCGGCATTATAATTTGCTTTCGCTGATTTCAGATTTGCATCTGCTACATTAAATTCGCTTTGGCTGATCACTTTATCATCGTATAATTTCTTTTGCATATCATAAGCACGTTGAGCTTGCTCCTGTTGAGCTAAAAGTGCATCTAATCCTGCCTGTGAGTTGGCTACCTGTGCCTGGCTTTGTGCTACACCACTTGCTGCCTGGTCACGTTGAATATCATATAGGTCTGCATAGATCTTTGCAAGTAGCTGTCCTTTTTTTACGGTGTCGCCTTCCGCTACAGTAAGTTCTGTTATTTCACCACTGATATCCGGGCTGACTTTCACTTCTACCTCGGGGTATATTTTTCCACTGGCGCTCACCACTTCAATGATCGTGCGGCGCTGTACTTTTTCTGCAGTTACTTTTATGCCTTCATCTTTTCCAAATACGCCTGCCTGCGACATTACTACCAATGCAACTACAAGTATTCCTACGATGATCAGTATCCATTTTGTTTTCTTATTCATAAAATCAGTTGTCAGTTATCAAAAATCAGATTTCAGATGTTTTTAAGTTTTGTTAGTCATCAATTTATAATTGTCCATTGTCAACTGTCAATTGACAATTATCTACAGTTTAATTCCCATTCCCTTATAAAACTCCAGCACTTTCATTTTGAATACATAATCAGAACGATTGATGCTGTATTCCAGTTTCGCCCTTAATAAATTATTTTGAGTTGTTATGAGATCAAAGGTTCCAAGCATACCAACATCAAATCTTTTTTTTGCATAATCATATGTTTGCTGGCTTGCATCTACAGATTTTTTGCTTGCATTGAATTTTTCCAAAGCGATCAAAACTGAATTGTAAGCCTGGAAAATATTTTGTTTTAATGTCTGGTCATCCAATTGTTTTTGAAAGTTGAGGCTGCTTATATTTAGTTTACTGCGTTCATAACTTGAACGAAGGCTTCCACCATTTGATATCGGTATAGACAAACTCAGCCCTGCTGATTGCCTGAAATTATCAGAAAGCTGTGTGGTAAAATTTGATTTTCCGTAATTGTATATGGTATATGGTTCATTTGCAAATACATCATAGTCAGTAGTTCCTACAGTCACTTTCCCAATAGGAGGATTGATTTGTGAAGAGCCAATTATTTTTTGGGCTTTATTATTATAATTACTTCCAAGGCTTCCATAGATAGATAAGGTTGGATACATGGAAGCTTTAGCCGCCGCTTTACTTTTTTCTGCTGCTTTAAGTTTTAATTCATTGTAACGTTGTAATGGTTGGTTCTTAAGTGCAAGGTCATACACATTTTCCGGCTGAAGGTCTGCAATGGGATCTAAAGGAATTGACTCAAGAGAAGGTGTTTCTACTTCAAAGTCTGCAGCAGGATCTAAACTCATATATGCTTTTAAGTTTAGTATGTTCTGAACAACAGCTCCTCTTGCTGTGATATAATTTACACTGTCAACTGCAAGTTGTGCTTCAAGCTGTGTTAAGTTCAATGGCGGCAATGACCCGGCATCTACCAGTTTTTTTGTATTTGAAAGTTGCGAAGTAGTTTGCTGAACCTGGACAGATGCAATATTTTCCTGCTCCTTTGCAAGCAATATTTGCAGGTATGCATTGGCGACAGTGAGTGCAATGTCATTTTTTAACTTATCTACATTTGCCTTTGCAGCCTGTAATTCCCAATTATTGGCTGCAATTGTATTGCGCTTGCTGTAAAAATTAAATATATCGGCGCTCGTTTGCAATTGAAGGCCGGCAGATAAATAGGTTTCGGTGATACGGCTAAAAGTAGTAGGATCCTGGTTGCTGCCCGAATTAACGCCATAATTACCCGTAAAATTGGCATTGGGGTATTGCGAAAGTTTGCTTTGCTTCAAATTAACCTGGGCGATCTTTGCCTGTACATCACTGATCTTGATAGAAATATTATTCGCCATGGCATAATCCACGATCGATTTCAAGTCCCATTTTTTCTTGTTTTGGGCACTAACGGTGAGGCCAGTAAAACAAATGGCTAAAATTACTAATAGACTTTTCATGCGCATGGGCAAAAATACTTATTAGGTTGCTAACTAAATAATTTCTATATGACAAACGGTAACAATCAGTTACCGATCGTGTTTCGGGATAAAATTATTGAATCTTTTCAAAGGCCTGGCCAAGATCTTTAATAAGATAGTCAGCATCCTCCATTCCACAATAAACCCTCAACATCCGGTGTTCTTTATTATTTGCATCAAATTCGTCCTTATTCATGCCGGCACACTTTGGAATGATCAAAGATTCGTGGCCACCCCAGCTAACAGCCATAAAAATATGTTTAAGGCTTTCGCAAAATTTTTCTATTTGTTCAATGCCGTTGGCCTTAATGATAAAAGTGAGCAGGCCACAGGCGTTTTTCATTTGCTGTTTCGCCAGTTCATATTGAGGGAAATCTTCGTCAAATGGAAAAATCACCTGTTCTACTTTTGGGTGTTGTCTTAAATACCGCAATACTTCGTTGGTTGTTTTACTGATGCGTTCGAGCCTTGCAGGCAAAGTCCTTAATCCACGAATGAGCAGCCAGGCATTGAAAGGTTGTATACCACTGCCGACCGTCATGTATTCCAGGTTGAATATTTTTTTCATCATATTGCTGTTGCCACACAGAACACCCGCTACGGTATCACTATGCCCACCAATATATTTTGTGGCAGTTTGCATCACAAGGTCGATACCATATGAAATGGGTTGCTGGTAAATAGCGCTGCAATAACTGTTATCGCAGATCGTAATGATTTTTTCTGCTTTTGCAAGTTCGGCAACGGCTTTAAGGTCCTGTATGGCAAAATCCCAGCTATTGGGTGTTTCAAGGTAAATAATTGTTGTGTTTGGCAGGATCGCCCGTTCAAAATTTTCTATATAACGGCCATCAACATACGTTGTTGTTACACCGAATCGTGGCAATATCTCGTTGAATAATTTCTGTGCCCAGGTATAAGGTTTCTCAACACTAACAATATGGTCGCCCGATTTTACATTTGCAAATACAGCTGCAAAAATGGCCGCAACACCGCTGTTGAAAACAAGGCAATCTTCCGCACCATCGAGTGCTGCGAGTTTTTTTCTTAAAATTTCTACTGTAGGATTTTTGCCGCGGCTATACAGGTAAGTGGAATACTCATCGGCAAAAGCATTACGCATTTCGTCCACGGTTTTAAAAATAAAATTACTGGTCTGGATGATTGGCGGCGCTACTGCATTGTAATATTGGTCCCTTTCTTCGGCGTATTCATTAATGATATAAGAAATGTCCATATTATGCACTTGGTTTTTTGATGAGTTTTGCTAAAAAATAAAGAAAGATAAATGTTCCCAGGATCAACAAGCCTGTAATTGCAGCATAGTTATTTGCCTTATAATCTAAAGTGATACTTATCGCAACAAAACTATAGGCTGCAATGAATATGATCGGCAAAAGGGGATAGAGTTTCATTTTATAAATGCCGGTATCATCCAGGTGCTTTGTTTTCTTTCTTAAAATAAAAATGGTGGCTGCTGATAATACCATACCAAAGCAATCTAAAAAAATGGTGAAGCTTAGTATGTTGTCAAAATTCTTCGACCAGAAAACAATCAGTGCACTCAGTGCTGCAAACACGCTTAATGAAACTGTTATGACATCCGTTTTTGGATTTCTTTTTTTAAATACGGGCGGTAGTATTTTGTCTTCACTCATTGCATACATCACACGGGGATTGCTCATTAATAAAACATTTACATAAGCCAATACGCCCAAGAATAAAAATACTGAAAGCACCCTTTCTGCATTTATACCAAAGATCTTGGAAGCCATGATAGCAGCAATGTTCTTACTTTCTTTCAATGTTTCAAAACCAATTACTTTAATATATGCATAGTTGATCGCAAGGTATAATGTAAGGATGATCAGGATACCAAAGAAGATCCCCCGGGGTACTGTCTTTGATGGTTCTTTTACTTCGGCACCAAAATTAATGGCCTGCTGATAGCCGCCACAGGTAAAGCTTACAGCAACGAGGCCGATACCAAATGCTTTTATATATTCTTTTAATGTTGGATTTACAGTTGCATGAACGACTGTAGTTGTAGCGGCAGCATCAGCAAAGAAAATGGGTAATACAAGCATTAAGATCAACCCGATCTTTATCATCATCAGGATATTTTGTGCCTTTGCACTTAGCTTCAGCCCAAGCAGGTTCAATCCATAAAAAATAACAATGGCTGTAAGTGCGATACTTATTTGTACAACCTGCAGGTGTTCTGCATTTGCAGCAATGCTCATGAATGCTTTATCATTCATGCCGGGTATGATCACACCTGTGATGTATTCACTTCCGACCAATGCGATGGCAGCCAGCGAAGCTGCATTTGAGACAAGTATGATACAGTTTATTGCAAAAGCTATGGAAGGATGATAAGCGTATGAGAAAACTTTGTAATAACCACCGGTAACGGGTAGCCGGCTGCCTATTTCTGCATAGGTTAAGGCGCCACAAAGGGCAACCAATCCTCCGGTGATCCACGTAACAAAAAATAAGAAAGTATCAGGAGCTACTTTGGCCACATTGGCTGGTGTACGGAAGATCCCCATGCCTATTACCAGGCTTACCATGATCATGGTAAAATCAAAAAGATTCAGTTTTGCTTTTGCTTGCATTGTGAAAAGATATTAAATAAAGTTGATAGGGTTGGTAGGGTTGATAAAGTTAATAGAGTTAATAGAGTTGACAAAGTTGAATGGGGACGCAACCCTTTAACTTTATCAACCGTATTAACTGTACCAACTTCCAGTTGGTAAAACCTTTAACTTTGCGCCGTGTTTAAGCAAATAGCAGCTACCATATTACTATTGACATTTGTTGTACAAACTTTCAGTGCGCCATTCATTAGGCTTGATTATTATTTTAACCAGGCAGACTATGCAAAAAACTGTGTGAACAAAGCCAGGCCCAAAATGCACTGTAATGGCAAATGCCAGGTGATGAAAAAAATACTGGAAGAAGAAAAGAAACAACAACAACAGGAAGAACGTAAAATGGGAAGTAAGGTTGAGGTTGTTTCATCCAAATCATTTTTTGCAACAACTGTTGCCATTTTTTCTGAACCCATTGCTTCAAATTATTTTACCAGGAACGATAATAATGAGATAAAGTTTCCACGCTTTGTTTTTCATCCGCCATCTGTTTAATTTACTCATTTCTTATAGCCAGATTTCCATAACGTATCCTTATGCGTAAGGCTATTCTATGTATTTATATGTCTTTAACTACAATTAAAAATTCAGCATTAAAAATTAATTGTTCGCCCGAATCACAGGTGGCATTTTTAATTTTTATTTTTTAATTTTTAATTAGCACTCACTAACTAATTAAAGAACCTACAATGAAATATATTTTAATGTTCAGCTGCATCCTTGCGCTATGCAGTTGTAAAAAAGATGATAAGCCTCAATACAATGCTGATGTGAAAGCGCCGCTTTCTGTTGAGTTTGATAATATTGCGGGTGCAGATGACCTTGTATTAAATACCCGCGCCTATACGAATGTGTCTGGTGAAACATTTTCTGTGAGCAAGCTAAAATATTTTGTGAGCAATTTCAGCCTTATCAAAAAGGATGGTTCAAAATATAGCGTCCCGCAGGATAGTTGCTATTTTCTTATTGATGAATCCGATGAAGCAACGCATGAACCCATATTGAATGTACCGGAAGGAGAGTATACATCTATTAGTTTTATACTGGGTGTTGATAGTTTAAGAAGCACACTCGATACTGATCACAGGACAGGCGTACTAAATCCTGCTACACTTGCAGCTGATATGTATTTTGATCAGAACAGTGGTTATATTTTCTTTAATATGGAGGGAAGCTCAGCTGCAGCAGGCACAGGAAATTTTATGTATCATGTTGGCGGCTACGGTGGAAGTTCCTCTTCAACAATTAATAATATAAAAACGATCACACTTGACCTTACTTCAAGGGGAACGCCAAAAGTACAGGCCGGGAAAGAAACAAATATTCATTTGATGGTAGATGTATTGAAAGTATTTACCGGGTCCGCCAATGTGAGCATTGCAACAAATGCATTGGTAGCGTTTGATCCTTTCAGTGTATCAATAGCAGACAATTATGCAAACATGATCCGTCACGATCATACGGAAAATTAAACATCATGAAAAAACTAATAGCCTTACTGATCATCACCAGCATGTTCTTCTCAAAAACAAAAGCCTGCGATATCTGCGGCTGCGGTGTTGGTAGTTACTATATCGGGATCCTTCCCGATTTCTCGAAAAAAATAATGGGTCTACGTTACCGTTATAATTCCTTGCGAACGCATATCGGGGCTGGTGGCATGCAAACATACTTAACCAGCAGCGAGCGTTACAACACACTTGAATTATGGGGCGGCTGGAACATTGGAAAAAGATTCAGGATCATGGCAACCATTCCTTATGGCTTTAATGAAAGGATCAACCAGGGCATTGCAAAACAAAAGAATGGTTTGGGTGATATCAGCTTATCAGGATTTTACCAGCTCATCAATTCAAAAAAAATGATCGCTAAAAAATTGTTGGTGCAAACGCTGTTCATTGGTGGCGGTATAAAACTTCCCACCGGAAAATACAATGCAGCTGATAAATCGAATACCAATGAAAATGCAAATCTTTTTCAATTGGGTACGGCCAGCTTTGATTATACACTGAATGCCATGTATGATATACGCCTGCAGGATATTGGTCTGAACATAAACGCAAGCTATAAAATGAATACCGCTAATAAGTATGATTATAATTATGGCAATAAATTAAGTGCAGGGACACAACTGTATTATAAATACCGCATCAAAAAGAAATTATTGCTGGCACCCAATGCGGGATTGCTATATGAACATGCAGCAAAAGACATCGATAGAAAATTTAATGTGGATATTTCGGGTGGCAGGATATTGAATGCGAGCCTCGGGCTTGAAACCATGTTTAAGAGAATTGCTGTGGGTGCCAATTGGCAAACGCCTCTTTCTCAAAACCTTGCAAGCGGGTTTGTGAAAGCAAATAACAGGTGCATGTTGCATGTTTCATTTTCCTTTTAGCCTTTTAAACTTATTAAACGTCTTAAACCTTTGAAACCTCTTGAACTTTCCCTATGTTTGCGGCTGAAAAAAACTAAACAATAAATACTTACAAATGAAAAAAATCAAATTAGCAGTACTGGCATTGATCCTTTTTGCAGGTACAAGTTTCGGACAGGGTAAATCTGCCGGATGGGCTGAACAAAAAGCCTTTCATAGTTTTATGGCAGCAACATTTCATCCTACAGAAGATGGTAATTTTAAACCGTTAAAAGAAAAAGCAGACAGCTTATATATATCAGCAAAAGCATGGTTTGATGCTCCAATCCCGTCTGATTATAAACCAGAGGAAACAAAAGCAGCATTAAAGAAATTAGTGATGCAATGCGGCGATATTGCTAAAGCTGTAAAAACAGGCGCAACAGACGAAAAATTAAAAACAATGATCACCGAAGCGCATGAAACATTTCACAAAATTGCGGGTGAATGTAAAAAGACCGATGAGCACGAAGGTCATAAACATTAATAATAACTTTCTGAATAATAAAAAGCCGCTGTTTATCAGTGGCTTTTTTATTGCATTCAATTGCCGTTGACTTTAGTCAACGGACAAAAAAATGCCAGGGAAACTTTTTTTAGATTTAATTCCATTCTGTATACATTTGCAGCAGATTTGGTTCCAGCCCCCGGTATTAGCGGGGAAGGATTAAAAGGGAAGCCGGTGTAATTCCGGCGCTATCCCCGTAGCTGTAAGGTGTGTGAAGAAACGGCAATCGTCAATCGTAAATCGGCAAAATAGAATTTCTATCAACCGATTCCCGATTCCCGATTCCCGATTCTCGCCTGTTGATTCTTCAAGCCACTGTTTCCAATTGGGGAAGCGGGAAGGTGTTCAACAGTAACCGAGCCAGAAGACCTGCCAGTCACATTCTATTCATCATCAAGCTTTCGGGTGAAAGGCTGAAGAGTTTCTGCATCATTGCGCAGTATGCATCTTCATCTCTTTTCCTGTTGCTTAATAAAGGCGGTTACTTTTTTGAAAAAAAATTGCACATATTTTTTTATTGCATGTTGTATGGTGAATGCACCTTTCAAAATATGTGCGCAGGTAACAGATACATTAACTGCTGTAAAAGTATTTTCAAAAAAACCATTGGATATAACCACAACACCTGTTGCAGTACAGCAATTAAATAAAGCGGCGCTGGCAAAGCTGAACAGTATTTCTGTTGCAGATGCTGTAAAATATTTCCCGGGCGTTATTGTGAAAGATTATGGCGGCATCGGTGGATTGAAAACTGTATCTGTCAGGAGCCTTGGGGCAAATCATACAGGCATCATGTATGATGGCATCATGATCGCAGATGCACAGGGTGGACAAATTGACCTCGGGAGATTTTCACTTGATAACATTGAATCCGTCCAGCTTTTTAGTAACCAGCCTACCGATATCTTATTGCCGGCCCGCAGCTATGCATCAGCGTCAGTGATCGCATTATCATCTGCTGCCAATAATAATAAGGAAAGGCCAACAACAGATATTGGTATAAAAATGAAGATAGGTTCATTTGGGTTCATTGATCCTTCTTTTTATTATAAGACACAGGTCAATAAAAATTTCAGTACAGGTTTGAATGCTGAATACCAGTCGGCAAAAGGCAATTATTCTTTTGTTGATTATGAAACGGGTCAATCGAAAAACAAGCGTCTCAATTCCGATATTGAATCTTACCGGCTTGAATACGATGCGGCTTATGCCCTAAATGACAGCAACCAGCTTAAATTCAAAACCTATTATTATAATTCGAAACGGGGCCTTCCCGGTGGTGTTATTTTATACAATGATCTTTCAAATGAAAGACTGAACAACGAAAGTTTCTTTACGCAACTTTCATGGCAAATAAATATTTCTAAAAAAAGCAGGGTATTGATCAATGGAAAGTATTCGTATGACTACAAATATTACATTGATCCTTCTTATCCCAATTATGCCGGTAAACTGGAAAATGAATTTCATCAAAAAGAATTTTATATAGCTGCCGCATATAGTTATAAGATCATTCCTTCACTGGTTGTTGGTTACTCAATAGATTATTTTAAAGACAAACTAAAACGAACCGATTCATTTGCAATTTCATTTGCCAACCCCGGGCGGGATAATCTTTTAAATAATATTGCTGTACAATGGAAACAAAAATGTTTTGAAATAAGTGGCAATCTCTTGCATACGTATATAAGTGAAAAAGCAGCAATTGGGCCTTCGGGAAATAAGTTGCATGAATTAACGCCGGCCATAGCTGCATCTGTTCAACCATTTAATAATATCCCATTCAGGATACGTGCATCGTATAAAAATATTTTCAGGGCACCTACATTCGATGATCTTTATTATACGAATATCGGCAATACCAACCTTCGCCCCGAATATGCAAAACAATATGACCTGGGACTAACATTCAACAGCGGGATAAAGGGATTCGTCAACGAGATCATTTTTACAACGGATGCTTATTATAATAAAGTGACTGACAAAATTCTTGCAGTTCCCCGTCAAAATTTATTTCAATGGACGATGCTGAATATAGCTGAAGCAGATATTAAAGGATTGGATGCAGGTATGCAACTTGTTTTTCAACAATGGAGAGGACTTGTTATCAGTTCACGTTTTTCATACAGTTATCAAAGAGCGCTTGATGTTTCTGATCCTGCATCTGCATCATATAAAAGACAATTACCTTATACTCCGGAGCATTCGGGAAGTGTAAACATCAATGTAAATTACAGGAAACTTTCATTCAGTTATAATATTATTAAGTCTTCTTATCGCTATCGGTTAGGTATACAAACGGAAGAAAACCTGCTGAAGGGTTGGGCAACACATGATATTTCTATTGGTTATGGATTTTCATCAAAAAAATACTGGGATTACAAACTAACTGCAGAACTAAATAATATTTACAACAAACAATACGAGATCATTAAATTTTATCCTATGCCGCGTTTTAATTACAGGCTTGGTATAATAGCATCATTTAAAAAAAATAAATAACCTTAAATAAAAATGAATATGAAAAAGAATGTGATCAAATGGATATTGCCACTCGTGGTATTATTAAATGCCTGTAAAAAAGATGACAATGTTGCAGCGACTGTTATTCCTCCTGTTGTAGTAGACACAACTTCAAAGCAGGTAGCTTATGTATTAAGTGAAGGAGGCTTTGGAGCCAACAATAGTTACCTTGCTCGCAGGGTAGATTCTTCAGGAGTGATCAGCACAGATTATTTCCTGGAAAAAAATCCAACCATTACAGGTGGCCTTGGTGACCTTGCCAATGATCTGATCGTTTATGGAAATAAAATTTACATCCTGGTGAATGGTTCAGGAAAGATCGCTGTATTAGATCTTTCAACCGGGGTGCTGATCGATACGATAAATGTGCCGGCCGGGCCACGGTTTGCAGTAGGTTATAACGGTAAGGTATATGCTACTGCGTATGATGGAACAGTAAAAGTTATTGATACAACAACTTTGACAATAACAAAGTCAATTGTTGTCGGACCTAATCCAGAAGGGTTGGTTGCTGTTGGGAATTATTTATATGTAGCCAATTCAGGCGGCTTTAACCCGGTCCCTGATTCTACCATTTCTGTTGTTGATCTGAGCACTGAACTTGAGATACAAAAAATTACGGCTTGTGTTAATCCGCAAAGGATCGAAGCCAATTCTTTGGGTGATATTTATGTATCAAGCTATGGCAACTTTACTTCCATACCTGCAACAATTGCCGTTGTAAGCAGCGCAACCAAAACATTAAAAACAGTACTTAGCACCACGGATTATAGTTATGATCACCTGCGCATTCATAATGATACGGCTTATTTCTATAATAATTATGGAGGCATTGGTACAGCTAAAATGTATAACACGCTTACCAACACAACCATTCGCAATGAATTTATTACTGACGGAACAGTTATAACTACTCCTTATGGAATAAATATCGACGATAAAGGCGATGTATATATTGCGGATGCCGGTGATTTTTCAACTACTCCCGGTATCATAACCTGCTTTAATAAAAATGGTGTGAAAAAATTCAGCTTCTCTGTTGCACCGGCTATAAATCCGAATAAGATCGTATTTGTGAACAGGTAAGCGGCAATCGTCAATCGGGAATCGGCAATGGGTAAATGAATGTTTATTTTACTTTTGAAATAAATAAAACTTCAAAGAATTGCCGATTCCCGATTGCCGATTCACGATCCTACAAATTCTCAACAAATGGAAAAACCTTGCAAACATGAACAAAAAGCCTGCCCCAGGTGTGGCCATGCATTCGAATGTAAGGTGGGGGATATTGTAAATTGCCAATGCCATGGCATCAGTTTTACAAATGAAATGGTTGCATATATAGGCAAACACTATGATGATTGTCTTTGCAGGGATTGTTTGATGGAGTTGAATGAAAAAGGGTCGCAAATGAGTCAATGGGTCAATAAGTGAATGCTGAAATCTTTGAACTCATAGTATTTTATAAATGCAACATTCTGCCATTGACTTATTGACCCATTCACCCATTCACCCCACTTCATTATCTTTGCAGAAATTCCCCGGATGAACTTCAGTTACATCGCCATAAAAGAGATCCTCACGGTAACCTTTACCCTGTTTGCGGTGATCGATATGCTTGGTTCAATTCCAGTGCTTGCATCTTTGCGTGTAAAAATGGGAGGAGAAATAAGATCGTTGCAGGCAACACTGGTTTCTGGCGGATTGATGATCGGATTTCTTTTAATTGGCGAACAATTCCTGGACCTGCTTGGTATAGATGTTCATTCATTTGCAGTAGCCGGTAGTATCGTGATCTTTATTATAGGTTTGGAAATGGTGCTGGGGTTGGAGTTTTTTAAACCGGACAGCAATCCTAAAAGTGGGAGCGTGGTACCGATCGCATTCCCGCTCATCGCCGGGTCTGGTACACTTACAACTATCATGAGTTTAAAAGCAAACTTTCATGATGCTAACATTTTAATTGCTATTTTGATCAACCTGGTCGTAATATTCCTTGTATTGAAGTCGTTGAAGTGGATAGAAAGAATACTTGGTCCGAATGGGATGGTCGTCATCAGAAAATTTTTCGGCGTAATATTGCTGGCCATTGCGGTGAAGATATTCGGAACGAATATTCAGAATTTTGGAAAGTAGGGAATCGGCAAACGGCAATCGTGAATCGGCAAAGCCAGCATTAATAGTTCTTTAATAAAAAATGATGATCGCTGACAAGATACCCATCTTGTATTCGGCATCTGCATTTCATTGTCAATTGCCCATTATCAATTGTCAATTATCCGGCCTCGTAGTACAATGGATAGTATAAGAGTTTCCGAAGCTCCAGATCCAGGTTCGATTCCTGGCGAGGCCACTACTAACATGCACACTGCAGTATTAAATGGTTGTAACAAAACAAAAGCCCTCCATAAAATGAAGGGCTACCGTTAATGGGTCATGTATTCCTGGTCAATCGTTAGTTCATAAACCTCTTCGTGATCACTTCCCCGTCATTTGTATAAACAACTAAAGTGGTGATACCCTTTGCTATATTTTTTGTTGAGAGGTTAAGCTGGGTTGTACCAGCAAGTATCGTTTTTGTTTCTTTAAAAATTATTTTTCCATCTGCAGCGATCATTTTTATTTGAATCGTTTGTTGTTTGGAAGCGCTGATGTATAATGTTGTACTGTTCTGGTCACTTGTAACTGAATTGATCTCCAGTCCCTGTTTTGTTTTTCCTGCAACCAGTGTTTTACTGTAAAGCACAATTCCATTGGCGTCGGTCATTTTGATCCTGTAATAATTCTTGCCTGCTAAGGTTTTATCATCAGTAAAATTAAATGGCGACTGGCAACGTTCAGCGGTTGCAGTTATATTTCCGATACCGCTGAAGTGAATACCATCTGCACTTCTTTCAATTCCAAAAATGCTATTACCTTCTGTTGCTGTTGCTTTCCATGTCAATAGATTGCTTTGCTCCTTACTGCTCAAAGAAAAATAATCAAGCTTTATAGCAAGTGTTGAAGTTGTACTAACGACAGTAGCAACTTTATTTGTCATTACCGGGAGATTAAAATCAAAATAGATGCCTGCCCTGTTATTAAGTGAATCACCTATGAGCAAAGTGTTCTTTGGTTTTACTTTAAATACAATATAACCATGACTTCCTGCATCATTGATGGCCTGGTGTGGAAGGTTTATGTTTGGAAAAGTGAATTCCAGTTTGCTTCCTTTATGTTTTACTGTGCATGGATGACTGCTTCCAATAAATTCAAAACTGTTCCAATCGTAATTGTTGCTGAGTGTATCTACGACAACAACATTGAATGCAGTATCGGTGCCTGTATTTTGAAAACGTATAACATAATGCAATGGGTTATTCAATGAAGTAGGTTTGATCTTTGCGCCCTCGAGGCATTGTATATCATTCGGATCCCATGAACCTCTTACTTCCTGTACAATAGCGAAACTATTATCAGCCGGTGTTTCATCTCCTGGTATAGGACTAACAAAACCTGAGAATGAAATACTATCATGCACATTATTAACAGGTGGTGGTAGCATATGAAATGTTACAAGTATTGATCCTGACTGGAATGGTTGGAGGCCTGGAAAATCCCAAACTAACCGACCCGGGGTTGAAGAACTGGCATCCGCCGCAGTTAATGGATCAACTGTCATCTTGTTGTTATCAAAATTTACCTGCACGCTACCGGAGAGTGTAGTAGTTCCTTTATTTTTAAACTCGAGCCAATAATCAACCAGCATACCGGGCCTTGGCGGTGCGCTTGCAGGATAAAAACTAATATCAAGATCATTATGACTTCCGTTTGGAGAGATACAAAAATCTCTTGTATCAATTAAATTATTTGCTGTATCAAAAACAACATTCGCTGTCGCAGGAGAAACAGAAAAATATGGATTCGGAAAAGATGGCGTTAAAGTAAAATTTCCTTTGTAAGTATAGAATGCATAATCACCTGTTGTGTAAGTAGAGTTGGTAAATGTTTCACCTGTTGTATTGTTTAAAAAAGTGATCGGCACGTAACCCATACCGGTATCGCCTGCATCGCAACCATTGCTATTCATATCAAGCTTCATTTTTCCGTGAATGGTATTGTAATTTCCACCACCTGTAAAAGAGCAATATGAATTTACATTTGCTAAACCTCCTGCACTGATAAAACTTCCCAATGAAGCAGTTACAAATGCTGTTTCAAAATCATCGGTACAGATATACAATGAATCGTGAATACCTGTTGTTGTTACTTGCAGTAAGGTTAGTGCACTTCCATTTTTTAAATTAATATAAGAAAGCTTGTTCATTTCTCTTACCCAATATAATTGCCGGAGATTAACACAGGTGCTAAGGTCAATATCATGCATTACAAATCCTGTCAGGTAAAGCGTGGTTAGGTTGGTACATCCTGTGAAATCCACCTTTTTATTGACCATTGAATTAGGGTTCGTACATTTTACTGTTTGAAGGTTGCTGCAGTTATTTAAAAGTAACGTATCGATCCCCCATGCCTCACTAATGTCAAGATAATTTAATGCATCACTTCCTGTAAGATCTATTTTCCCTGCAAATGTTTGATCTGTCCTAAAATCAACAAGGCTGTCACAATTTCTTAAATTAATATAATCTATGACGGGACCAGACAAACTCACAATCTTAAGCTTTGAACAATTTTCAGCAATAAGCGCTGTTACATGTGGGTCCTCCGACATCTCTAGCCTTGTCAGTTTTTGCAAATTTGAAACATCCAGGAATGAAAAATCTGTATGTTCAAAATCCAAAATTGAGAGGTTGGTACAACCAGTAGTATTGATACTATTTAATTTTAATGCAGTGTGTATCCATACTCCTGTTAACGCAGCCATGCCGCTAAGGTCGAGCGTTGTTACACTATCAAACTCGAATATTGTAAACTGGGTTAAATTGGCAAATGAACGGATTCCCGTGAAGTCAGTAGTATATTGAAGGTCTCCGCTCGCTGTTACGTTTATCGATGTTACTGCTAAAGCCTCGCTTAGCTGGATCTCATTATCCGCATTTGTATTAATTCCCGAATTTGTTACCAGCCAGTTTTTAAAATGTGGGTCGGGAATGGTTACGATCTGTGCACACGCTATACTGCATATAAATAGAAACGCAAGCGTAAGTAAATTTTTCATAAACAGGATATGGTTTAGTTTTGTTCTACAAATCTTTTGACGATTGATATAGCGATTTGTGCAAACAATAAAGCCCGGAGCCCGGGCCAAATAGGAAAACGTTTTTCGACTGAAATTATTGTTTGTAGACGGTATTAAATTTCTGATAACTACCTTAGTGCAAGACAATTAAATTCAAAACAGCTCATCAGCCAGGTTAATCAATTTAATGTATCAAACTTTATGAAATATGGAACTTAAAAAAACGCTCACTTTATTAATTGCAACAGTTTGCATGCTGACTGCTATGAGCCAGGAGTTTCATGCATCCATGAACAAAGTAAAACTCAGTTTTACAATTGATGAAAGCGGAAAACCGATGTATGCTGTATTCTTTGATAACAAAATTGTGATAAAACCTTCTTCTCTTGGATTTCGTTTAACAGATGCAGCTCCAATGATTGATGGATTTGAATTAAGCAACATGGATAGTTTGTCTGTTGATCAAACCTGGAAACCTGTATGGGGAGAAGTGAAAGAGATCCGTGATCATTATAAACAACTTAATTTTCATCTTATACAAAAGAACACTAAGCGTTTGCTGGATATTAAATTCAAAATATTTGAAGACGGTGTAGGTTTTCGTTATGAATTTCCAAAACAAACAGCACTCAACTATTTTATTATTTCAGATGAACTAACACAATTTAACCTGGCTGGTGACCATAAAGCTTTCTGGATACCGGGTGATTATGATACGAATGAATATCCTTATACGACTTCTAAAATAAGTGAAATCGACAATACAGAAATGGTGAAGACAAGCACTGATATCTGTGTGCGTACTGTAACTGATCCAAATTCTGTGCAAACACCGTTGATGATGAAAACGAATGACGGGCTTTATATTAATATTCATGAAGCAGCATTGGTTGATTATCCTGCTATGCAACTTCATGTGAACAGAACCAACTTTCAATTATCATCAAGCCTGGTGCCGGATGCAGTTGGCAACAAGGCTTATGTGCATGCACCGTTTCATACTCCCTGGAGAACCATCATAGTCAGCGATAAAGCAACCGACGTACTCGCCTCAAAACTTATACTGAATTTGAATGAGCCTTCGAAGATCAGCAATGATTCATGGATCCACCCAATGAAATTTGTTGGTGTGTGGTGGGAACTGCAAATTGGAAAAAGCGGGTGGAATTATACGAACTATCCGGATTCAACAGATAAGAACGGACAGTTGATACCAAATGGAAAACATGGTGCCAATACGGCTAATGTTAAACGTTATATAGACTTTGCCGCAAGAAACGGCATCAAAGGCGTATTGGTAGAAGGATGGAATATTGGATGGGAAGCATGGTTTGGTATCTGGAAAGAACATGTTTTTGATTTTGTAAAACCTTATCCTGATTTTGATGTAAAAGCTTTACAGGAATATGCTGCAAAAAATAATGTGGAGCTGATCATGCACAATGAAACTTCAGGCGCTGTTACTGATTATGAAAGGCAAATGGATACGGCTTTTCGTTTCATGAAAAAATTTGGCTACCATGCAGTAAAGACAGGTTATGTTGGTAAGATCATCCCAAGAGGAGAGTACCACGACGGGCAATGGATGGTAAATCATTATGTACGTGCTGCAGAAAAAGCTGCTTCTTACGAAGTGATGATCGATATGCATGAACCTGTGCGGCCAACAGGTTTACAAAGAACTTATCCAAACTGGCTGGCAAATGAAGCAGGCAGGGGAAACGAATACCATGCATTCAGCAATGGCAACAGGCCCGATCATGTTTGCATTTTACCTTTTACAAGACTGATGGGTGGGCCGATGGATTATACACCTGGCATATTTAAACTAAAAAATTATGGAAGCGATCCCAATAAGCAGGTGAACTCGACACTTGCAAAACAGTTGGCGCTTTATGTTACGATCTATAGTCCATTGCAAATGGCTGCAGATCTGCCCGAAAATTATGAAGCACACACAGATGCGTTCCAGTTTATAAAAGATGTTCCTGTTGACTGGGATGATACAAAGATCATTGCTGCAGAGCCTGGTGATTATATTGTAATAGCCCGGAAAGAAAAGGAAACAGGTAACTGGTATATCGGTGCCATAACGGATGAGAATAGCCGTAACATTCCTGTTGAACTTTCTTTTCTAGATAAAAACGCTAAGTATGATGCTACCATTTATGCCGATGCCGATAACGCAGACTGGAAACAAAACCCTGAAGCTTATAAGATCACACATATAACTGTAGATAACAACAGTCACCTCGTTTTAAAACTTGCAGCAGGCGGAGGTGCGGCTATTTCTGTAAAAGTTAAAAAATAAAATACGAATCATTTCAGAAAGGGCAGCTATTAATGAGTGCCACGGAGCGTGGTTCCTGCAAATCGTTATTAAAGTTTAAGCAGGCTGGTATTCATTTTCAGCCTATTATGACTATTATAATTGCAAATGGGAAATGCGTGAGCTTTTTTCCTATCTTCAGGCCCAAAATTCACCTAACGCTTATTCCCTATGCGCAAATTTTTATTTCTTGGAGCTTTGGTTCTAACCTTTTTTTTCGCACACGCACAATCAACCATGATCATAGGAACAGGCACGGCCCTTACTCCTGATCACCAGTCTGGCCCAATTTACCGGTCATCATCAACCAGTACTTATGATTATTCCCAGTATGCATATTTATATACAGCATCTGAATTAGCCAGCATTTCCATGGGTTATAATATTACCGGACTGGCATGGAATAAAACAAATACCGGCGCTACCGTTAGCGGGGGAAAGTTTAAAATATATCTCAAGAATTCTACAGCTACGAGCTATACTACCGCAACAACTTTTAGTACGCTGATTGCGGGCGCCACGCTTGTGTATGACAACAGCAATACGAATATACCTGCAACCACGGGCTTTCAACAATTTGATTTTTTAAGCCCGTTTGTTTATGGAGGGGGGAGCATTGAGATCATGGTGGACTGGGATATCAGCGTAGTAGCCGGTGACCCGACTACTGCAGATTTCAGCTGGCAAAAAACAACTGTACAGTCAAAGATATTGGGCTATTCAAACTTCAGCCCTATAACAACAGCACTTTCACCCACGAATAATTCAATCGCAGATATTACGAATACAAGGCCGGTTATAGAGATTACCTATAGCCTGCCGGCAACGCCTTGTTCAGGTACACCAGCAGGAGGGATCATCGCTTCGATTGACAGCATATGTCCTGGTATTAATTTCACACTCTCGGTAACGGGTGCCAGCTCTGGTGTATCGGGATTAACTTATCAATGGCAATCTTCAGCAGACAATATTTCCTGGAATAATATTGGGACCAGCTCCAACGAGAGCCTGCAGGTTTCGCAGACTGCCAATACATTCTACAGGCGCATTATTTTTTGTGGGGTCAATTCAGATACATCAACAGCAAAGATCACAAGAATAAAATCGGTAACGAATTGTTATTGCCAGCCCGCTGCATCAGACTGTACGCTTGGAGATCTTATCACCAACGTAAGTTTTGGAACGCTTAATAATTCCAGCGCCTGTTCAGCAAATGGTTATACAGATTATAGCGGTATTGTTGCTGCCCCGGATCTGACACAGGCTGGTTCAACAAATCTTTCGGTAACGGTTGGCAGCGGTGGCACTGAATATGTTGCTGCCTGGATAGATTTCAATCACAACGGGCTGTTTGAAACTTCGGAATACAGTTTCCTGGGAAGTGGTTCCGGAGTAACACTTGTAAGTACCATTCCTATCCCGGACGGGATACCAGCAGGCCTCACCAAAATGAGAGTAAGGGTTCGATATAATGCCACGCTATCGGCAACGGATAACTGCCTGGCAAACACATACGGCGAAACGGAAGACTATCTTGTAAACATTCTTGCCCCGGTGCCTTGTAGTGGTACACCAACTGGTGGTACTACTGTGTCGAGTGCAGCTCAAACCTGCCCGACCGATTCAATTGTACTGTCTGTAAATAGTTCTACAACCGGTGTGAGCGGACTGGCTTTTCAATGGCAATTTTCCCCGGATAATATCACATGGAACGATATTGCCGGCGGAGACAGCATTTCAATAATTGTTTACCAAAATGTTCCCACGTATTATCGCAGGAAGATCAGTTGTGCTGCTAACCCACCTGCTTATAGCACCTCAATCCTTGTTGGTATGACAGCAGCCAATCTTTGCTATTGCAGGCCCGATTCTTCGAATTGCAGTGTAACTGCAGATATTACCAATGTACACTTTGCGGGTTTGAACAACACGACCAGTTGTTCGTATCATGGTTATGGAAATTATACAGGCAGCATCACTCCAACTCCTGTTCAGGCAGGGCTCACAATCCCCATAAGCATTAGCGCTTATTCAGTGAGCAGTTCACTAACCAATTATTTTATTGTATGGATCGATTATGATCATAATGGTGTTTTTGACAGTTCTGAACATACCTTCCTTGGCACTGTGCAAGGCACTGGCACACTTACAGGCACTATCAAAATTCCTGTAACGGCAATGACCGGAATTACAGGGATGAGAGTGAGAGCAAAATTCAACAGCCCTGCTATTACAGGATTTGATGCCTGCACTGCATTTGGTACATCGGAAACGGAAGATTATTTATTGAATATTTTACCTGCTTCTTCATGTACCAATGGTTTAACAGCAGGTATTATCAGCGGGCCCATTGATGTTTGCAGCGGGTTTCCTGTTAAGTTATCAGTTATTAACGCTTCAGTTGATCCGACAGTCAGGTACGCCTGGCAGTCTTCACCCGATAGTCTTGTGTGGACAAACATAAACAATACAAATACATTGTTGGATAGTGTCTTTACAACACAAACTGCAACTACCTATTACCGTTTAGTTGATTCATGCAGTACCGCTACCGCTATTTCCAATGGTATAAAAGTAAAAGTGCGTTCGGGCACATTAAATTGTCATTGTGTACCACCCGGAAGTTCTGTTTGCACGATCGGCGACCTGATCATCCGCGTTCGCTTCGGCACTATTGATACAACATCTTACTGTTCCCCGGATGGCTATGGAAATTTTGTGAATGGGAGCCAGACAACTACAATTAATGCTAACAGTGATGTTTCTATGAGCGTACAAATTGGCTGTGCAACACTTGCGGGGCAAACCGTTGTGGCCTGGATAGATTTCAACCAAAATGGAATATTTGAACCTTCTGAATATACTTATATCGGCAGCGGTTGCGGTACTACTGTTACCAAAAACGTAAGTATTCCAACAAATGCACTTGCGGGACAGGCCAGGCTTCGTGTTCGTGAAAGCGGCGATGCTATAATAGGCCCGGGTGATGCCTGTACGCATTATCCAAATGGTGAAACAGAAGACTACAAGGTGACCATTGTTCCGTATAGTTGTGCAGTAAACACCTGGACGGGTGCGGTAAGTAATGCGTGGGAGAATCCGTTAAACTGGAGTTGCGGAGAACTGCCGGGAATTCACTCTAATGTTGTTATTAATTCCGGCACGCCGGTTATCAGTTCCAACGTAACTATTTATTCCCTGGATCTCAACCCAACGGCAACGCTTACGGTAAGTACGGGTTTCAATCTTACGATCACGCATTAATAATTCATTTATTGTTTTTCGGAATAGTGTAGGAAATTAATTAAAGGCTGACATTCATGTCAGCCTTTGCGATTTTAATAAAATTACTTTCTATATTTTCTCCTAAGATCATTCGCCAGGTTACTAAATACATAATCATGTTCCTGGCGAATTCCCAGTTTTTCCAAAGGTTCCCAATATATTCTTGGTGCTAATTCAGAGGTATAAGTTGTAACTCTTGTGAGTTTACAACTGCTGTCACCAACCTTGTCGAAATAGTAGATAGCTTCTTTAAAACCGATCCATTTTCTCCCAATTAAATTATAACTGATAACATCCATTTTTAAGAGCTTTGCTTTTTCAAGTTGCGTGATCTTTTCAACAATGGTCCCGCTTCCAAAGTCTGCATTGCTAAGACTGCCAGATCTAAAGTAGCAGGTTCGCAACCCACCGACTGCTTCTTTTTCTAAAATGCATTTAACAGGAATAGGCAGATCAAATTTCATTAAGTAGGGTTTGTCAGCAATTAAGGTATCAACTGATTTGATCGCATCATAAACCTGTTCGGGGCTGTAGTTAAAAATTTGTTCTGTTTGAACTGTTGCGATCTCCTTCTTGTTTGCTTTTAAAAAATGTTCCGTAGGTGCAGCAATAAGAAAGGGTAAAAGTGGTAATAGTAAAACAGGTAATCTTGTTGTTGATTTGATCTCTTTATATCTCTTAACCAAATGAGCAATGACATAACCTAAAAAAATTAAAGGAACGATCAATGGGAGTGTCATAACAATACACAAGAGTCCCGAAAGTCCCGGGATATACATGCCCAATAAAAAAATAACAGTAGTGATCAATGCTGTCCATAGAATATATTTTTTATTTGGCATTGCACCAAGCGAAATTCCCAAAACAATGGGTAGAAGAACAAAAAATATCCAACTATAATCAACGAGCCCTATAAATAAAAAGGCGACTCCGGTCCCAGGAAGACCAATGTAAGGAAAATAGAAAGTTGAAAGCTACGGTCTTTTAATATTTTGTTCATGAGTACAGATCATTTCGAAAATGTGCATTCAAATATTTTAATGTACCTGTTGTTACCGCTATCAAATGTTGTTGCTTCTTTTATTATTAAAAGATCATTTTCAGCCAGTAGTTTTTTAAATTCCATTTCTGTCAGGAAAGGATAATTACAGATCCTGTCTTTTTTTACTTTTTTGTTAACCAATATTTCTTCAATAAATACCGATCCATCGGGTTGTAATATTCTCTTTATATCGTTCAACATTTCTTTTCGGTAAGTCATTTCATGAATTACATCAAAGATCAATACCTTATTATAAGTTGAGGATGGCAGGTTTGTAGTTTTTTCAGTGCCATAATAAAAACTGAAATTTTCTATGCTGGTTTTATTACCAGTCTTTGTAATTTTTTTCGATAATGTTTCTTTATTGCAGGTAAGGCTGTCAATATCTTCAACAACAAACTTACAGTCGCCACATCCATTAGCGATTGGAATTAAACTATACCCGGCCCCCGTTCCAATATCTGCAATAACATCTTTGGGAGATAGATTAAGAAATTCATTGACCAACCTGAATTTTTGATTCGTGAGGCTGTCAGTATTTTTTTTATTGGATGCGGGGCCTTGTCCAAAAGAAAAGGCAACATTCAATAACAGCAATATGGAAAAAATGTGTTTCATCATTATTTAAACAGTTTTTCATACCACCTGCCAACATCATTTCTTATCTGGTCGTAATTTTTATAAATGGTTAGCAGGAGCTGGCCACCTGCTCTCTGTGATCTATATTCATTGATCGTAAAGTAGCCCATGAAGCTACCATTTTTTCCAAAGATCACGGGAGGATCACTTGCAGTTGGATTAAACGGTGAAGTACTACTGGTAGCGCTTCCATACATTCCATTTGGGTTCCATATTGAATTCGAATTTTGAGCTGAACCATACAACCCCTTTACATTCCATATTGAATTTGAATTATAGCAATCGCAATTCAGGCAACCCAGGTATACGTCCCGGTTGATGCCACCATAAATATTAAGTGCCCTTTGCCCGATCGCTACAGAAAACAACAAGAGAAAAAATGTTGATAATAAAAATTTCATGTGCTTCTTTTAAAAGGAGTGCCGGTAATGCCTGTTAAAGGAACGAATTTTATTTAATAACAATAACAAAATATTCTCATACACATCTGGCTGGGGAATGGTTTGGCCAGGACGGGGTGGGAATGGGATGATTATCCACCGGCGTAATTTTTTTATGTTAAAATCACCTACATATTCCAGTTATTGATGCACTCTGGCACCCTTATAGCAATTATAGCATTGGATATGTTTAAAACAATTGGATATAATTTTTGTAAACTTAAAACTAAAATATCATGGGAAATATAACGTATGTATTTGCAGCCCTTTTTATCACCGTATGGGCACTTGGATTTTTCGTATTTGGTTTAGGAAGTTCTGTACACCTTGTGTTGGTGTTTGCACTTTTATTGTTGGTTCTGCGAATCGCCAGTGGTAAGAAGGAACAAAGTGAAGAGTTCTAGGGCTGTTCGTTTATTACGAAACAGATCATTCTAAATAAACAATATTATAAATTAACTTTTGATGCAGGCTTTCGGGCCTGCATTTTTTTGCATAGTAATACTTAAACTATTTTGCATGGTATAACTGCGTCTTCTGCCAACGAATAAATTGCGCACACTCTATGGTAACCATCAGCAATAATTACTTTTCCATTTTGTGTGTCTCTTGTAAGAAGAATTGGGGAAAGCGCAACTCCATCTTCTATTTTTTTTCTATCTTTTTCTACATGTGCATTATTGATACCCAGCAATGTAAGACTGGATGCACGTAATATGTCCTTTGCCTTAAATCCCGAGATCTTTGCAGCTCTTAATTTTTCTACAAGGTCATTTGCAGTAGCTTCTGCATATATAAGGCTTAAATAAGATACTGCTGCAGGATAATTATGTTCTTCGGGTTCATCCAGCCATTTTATATTTAATTTGTCTCCCATTGTTTTTATTTGAAGGTAAATTATATTTTAGAATTATTTTGTACGGGTAGAATTAAGATCGATGCAAAAGAAAAGGATACTAGATACCAGATACAGGATACCAGATCTCGTATCCCGTATCCTGTATCAGCAATTAAGCATCCAGTTCCTTTAAAATATTTTCCGCATCATTCACCGACCTGCTATATTTTTTAAATACCCATTTTGCAAATAAGTAAAAGAAAATAAACCCGATGCCATACCAAAGCCACAGGTTTGTTTCAGTAAAAAAATCTTTTTTGGCGATCAGTTTACCGGTAACAGGAACGATCACAACCATCAGGATTGCGCCAAGATAAAAACTAAGTTTTTGAATAAATATGAACTGCAGTTTTCCTTTTGAATATTCCTGTAATGATCGTTTAACATTATTGCCGGAAATATTTAAATGCCTGATCTTATAAACGGCTTTAAGGGACATAACAGGCATGATGATCATGAGCGCTGCAGCAATAATTCCACAAGCCAGTAAATACCATTTGTCGAATTGCTCCAGGTTGATAAGTATATAGAATACCCATGCAAAGCAACCCAGTGAACCTATTAATTCGGGCAGCAGAATGTTATTTATTTTGTTCCTGTAGTTTGACTGCGTCATTTTGATGATCATTGATTGCGTTAATGTTTTTTGTTTTTCGATCTCTTCACTCATCGCTTCCCACATTGTTTTCATTTCTTCAAGTTGCATAATTTGTTTTTTAGTTTATAAGAGATATAATTTTTTGTTTGATCCTTCCAAGGCGGGTCCCAACATTGGTTGAAGTAAAACCCGTAATGGCTGCTATTTCATCATAAGATCTTCCTTCGAGGTAAAGCAGGATGATCGCTTTTTCTATTTGATTTAATTTTTTTATGACTGAAAATAAAATCGCACTGCGTTCGTCTGCAAGGTTGTCTGTATTGTCTGTTTTATTTAGCATCCAGTCATCAACGGGCACCTGGTTTGGTTTGCGCTTTTCTTTATTCAAATGAACAATAGCAGTATTTAATGCAATACGGTATATCCATGTACTGATCTTCGATTCATTCCTGAATGAATCAAAAGATCTCCAAAGCTGGTAAACGATCTCCTGGTAAAGGTCCTGCCCGTCTTCTTTATTATTGGCATAAACTTTCGTTACCTTATAAATAAGGCCCTCGTTCTCCTGTATGATCTTAATAAAAGCTTCTTTGTCCGGCATGTAAAAAATCCTGTTACTTAATTAGTATGGAAAAGGTCGGAAAAATCACAGGGAAAGGGAACTTTTTTGTGAGAAGATAAATGCTGCTGCTAAATGAGTTGCCAGCTAATTATACATGCAGCTTCTTTTTTACTTCATTTTTTCTGTTAAAAGACCATAATATTTTAGGTGAAATCACGCTTGTATTTAATATCTATTCTTCTCACTTTGTAATGGTCAATTCGGAATAAGCCGAAAATCCGATCAAAGAGTAGGCAAAAAAATTTTATAAAATGAAAACATATAAATCAATTTTCATTGTCATTTTTATGATGATGTCGGTTGCTTCATACGCACAGGTACAGGCTAAATGTTGCCCTGACACAGCACGACTTGCATCAGATGAGGCGGTGGGTTTTCTTAATGCGGATCTTGCGATCATTAATGCAAACATCGCTCATAAGCATGGCAGTCCTTATACATTTACGGCAACTGTGGTTGATAGCAGCGATGATTGCTCTTATTGCACTAAGATCATTATCCTGCTTCCACCAGAAGTAACATATATGGGAGCAAAGGCTGTTTCTGCTGGCGGTAAAATATTTAAAGTAACGCGTTGCTGGGGAATGCTAATGATCGATGCAGGAGAAATGTGTCCCGGGCAAGATGAAACAAAAGAGTATGTTCACAAGATAAATATTACAGTAAAAACATCAGATCATACAGCTAAAGTGCCAGATGCGGGTTTTGCAATTGTGGCTTATAGTAAGGTTCCTGATTTTAAGCAGGAGAATAATTATTGGTCGGGGAGGAAATAGTTTAACGGCAATCGGCAATTAGATTTCTCCAATTTTTTAAGTCTTTTAAAATTAAAAAGCTGTAATTGCCGATTCACGATTGCCGATTGCCATCACCTATCTTATCCAATGCTTTTATTTGTTCCTTATAATTAGTGGGAAGGATCAATGATTTTATCGATTTATCCATTTTGATTGCACGGCTGATCTTGTAAAACGGGAGTATCATTTGTACCAAAGAAAACCTGTTAAGTTTAAGCATCTTTCTTACAATATCGGGAACGATCAACTTTTGCGTATCTAACAGTAACCGGTAACGAAATACTCCGAGGTGTTTTTTATACTGTTTGAAAAGATCAACAGTATGTTCACTTCTCAAAAGATCATTTTGTAAATGTGCATCACGATGAATGGTCCACTGGTCGTAATTGACGGGCAGTTCTTTTAATCTCATCCTGCTGCCCACACGGAAGAAAACATTAAACACTTCTTCTTTTTCATCATGACTGAGTTTTCTTTCAAGTGCTTCAAATGAAGCAATGGAATAATGGATCAGCATGAACAATACATCGCGGTATGCCCAATCTGGGATAACAGCCTGCCTGTTTTTCTCAACGCCTGCATGGATAGCAGTAATCCTGTCGATTGCTTTATATGCATCTTCGGTATTTGAAAATACGATCTGCTGTGCATAACAAACGGTGGAGAATAGCCGTCCAATGGGATCAGCAGGAAGTTTGCCGGTGAAATAAAGCCAATCAACTGCCTTGTTAAGTGCAAACTCTGCTGAAGCGCCGGCAAAAATAAAAAGGATCGTATCGCCCTTGCCCCATATTTTTCTAACGATAGAATGCTTGTCGACAAAATATCCCATAGAGTAAATTTCACATCTCTGAATTATAGAAATTTTTCAATGCTGCCTGCCATATCAGTGTCCTTTTGAGTAACACCACCCGAATCGTGTGTGCTAAGCCGTATGTGCACTTTGTTATATACACCGGACCATTCAGCATGGTGATCCATTTTTTCTGATAACATGGCGATCCTGGTTAAGAAAGCAAAAGCCTGGTTGAAATCTTTAAATGTGAAATCTTTCTCGATCCCTTCATTCATAAATTTCCAGTTATTAAGTGCTTGAAGGTTTGCGTTTATTTCTTCTATGCTGAGTTTTGTGGCTTTCATGATCGTGTTAAATTTAAAATGAATGATCCGGCTGATGTTGCTGATACAAATATGAGAAAGTTTCAACTGCTATTCAACTTTAGCTTAAATGGCCGTAGAGTTTCGTATATTTAAATACCATCACTACATCTCATCATCAATCATCATACCATGAACAGAAGAAAGTTTTTAAGAAATGGCTCCGTTGCCGGATTGGCCATTGCCACTGTAGGTGCTTCATGTAATCAAGCTTCAGAAAAAGATAAAGCAGGATTGCAAAAACAAAGTATCGTTGCGGAAAATGGCACCGGCGACTTTGCATTGAATGAAGCCACCATTGATATGTTGCAACAAAAAATGCAAACGGGAGAATATACATCGAGGTCAATTACTGAAATGTATTTAAAAAGAATTGATAGCACTGATAAAGCAGGGCCTAAATTAAATTCCGTCATCGAAATTAATCCGGATGCACTGGCCATTGCAGATAGTATGGATAAGGAACGCAAAGCAGGCAGGGTGCGTGGTTCATTGCATGGCATACCGGTTTTGATAAAAGACAATATAAATACTGGCGATAAGATGATGACAACTGCGGGGGCACTGGCATTGGTTGGAAATATTGCTTCAAAAGATGCATTCATCGTTCAGCAATTAAGAGCTGCCGGTGCTGTGTTGCTCGGTAAAACAAACTTAAGTGAGTGGGCTAATTTCAGGTCAACAAGATCAACGAGCGGATGGAGCAGCAGGGGAGGCCAAACAAAAAACCCCACAGTATTGGAAAGAAATGCCTCGGGTTCAAGTTCAGGATCAGGTTGTGCAGTGGCAGCAAATCTCTGTGCTGTTGCTATTGGTACGGAAACGGATGGCTCTATTCTTTCTCCTGCATCTGTGAATGGGATCGTTGGTATCAAACCTACTGTAGGCTTATTAAGCAGGAGCGGCATTATTCCTATTTCCAAAACACAGGACACGGCCGGTCCGATGGCAAGAACAGTAAAAGATGCAGCCATTCTCTTAGCAGGACTTACAGGAATTGATAATGATGACGCAGTTACGCTTGAAAGCAAAGACAAAGCACAAAAAGATTATACATTGCTACTGGACGTAAATGCACTGAAAGGAAAAAGAATAGGTATTGAAAAAGAATTTTTAACCGGCCATGAAGGAGTAGTAGCATTGTACAAACAGGCAATTGAGATTTTAAAGAAACAAGGCGCCACAATAACAGAAATAGAATTAGTGAAACCTATCGGTGAGCTACGCCAGGCAGAAATTAATGTTTTGAAATACGAATTCAAAGATGGTGTAAATAAATATTTAGCAACAGCTAACGCTAAAGTAAAAACGCTTGCTGAGGTCATAGCATTCAATAAACAAAATGAGGCTAAAGCAATGCCTTATTTTAAACAGGAAATATTAGAGAGCTGTGAAGAAAAAAAAGGACTTGACAGTAAAGAATATACAGATGCTTTGCAGAAAACATTGAGCTCAAGAAAGCTCATAGATGATCTTATGAAACAAAACCAGCTTGATGCGATCTGTGCAATAACAAACGGACCGGCATGGTGTATTGATCTTGTAAATGGAGATTATGATACCGGCTACTATTTTTTCCAACCTGCGGCAGTGGCGGGCTATCCGCATATTACTGTGCCAATGGGTTTGCTACATGAATTACCAATTGGGCTTTCCTTTATGTCGGGCGCTTACAAAGAAGCAGCGATCATTGCAATGGCGTATGCGTTTGAACAGGCAACGAAGGCGAGGGTAGGACCGAAGTTCCTTAAAAATCTTTTAGGTGAATAGGTGAATGAGTGAATGGTGAAATCTTTAAGTGTTCAAATTATTCTTCTTTAACTCAGAACTCACAATTCATAACTCTAAACTCTTTCTTGTTTTAGCAGGAAGTTTTTCTTTTACCAACTCGTAAGATTGTTTAAGGTAATGTTTCCAATCGGCCTTTTTCATTTTGTTGATATCCTGTGCCAATACCCATTTATATTTTGCAACATAGGGAGCAGGTATGAAACCATCACGGTTGCACATTTCATCAAATTCTTCATCTTTAACTTTAAATGAAGCGCTCGTTGGAGATTCATCGAGCCCGGTTACACAAAACATTTTTCCACCTATAGAGAACACAAGGTCATGGCCCCATTTAATATCTTCTGTCACGCCTTTCATTGCGGTGCAAATGGTTCTGATGTCTTCTACGTTCATTGTTATAAATTTTGAGCTGTAAGCTATTAGCTATGAGTTGAGTGTTTTTGGCGAAGATATTCTTAAATATTAAAAGCATATTTACTTGAAAAGTTCTTCAGTAAATAGAGGCAGGCTAATAGCTCGCAGCTAATAGCTAACTGCTCAAAGCTAGAACTGGAAATAAATAAACGAACTACTACTTTCCTGGCTCCATATCAACAACAATATTAAAACAGACCAGATCATTCCCAACAACCACCAGGGCAATTTTTCTGCAACGATCAATATACGGGTGTTACGCATTGTCCAGTGAAACACAATCATTAAAAAGATGATCACTGAAATTTTGATGATACTCAAAGTAGTTAACAATACGGCGCCATCTTTTACAGGAGTAAACATCGAGGTCAGCATTCTCCATGCAGATACAAAATCCGGCGAACGAAAAAATACCCAGGTAACATTGATGAAAAAGAATGTGATCATTGCAAGCAGGAAATTGGAAAATGTTTTGCTTTTTAAGAGATCAGCGCCCGGGCCCTCACGCCTTATTTCTGCGGGTACTGGTATAGGTGAGTCGGACTTTCGCATGTCTTTGATAAATTTCTCTACCCATAAATAAAAACCATGCAAGGCACCCCAAACCACAAAGGTCCAGTTTGCTCCATGCCACAAACCACCCAACAGCATTGTGATCATTAAATTTATGTAAGTCCTGAATCTTCCGTTTTTATTTCCACCCAATGGAATGTATAGATAATCCCGCAGCCAGGTTGATAGGGTAATATGCCATCTTTTCCAGAAATCAGAAAAGCCAATGGCGGCGTATGGGTATAAAAAATTTTGCGGTAAAATAAATCCAAGACAGGAAGCAACCCCAATGGCACAGGTAGAGTAACCGGCAAAATCAAAAAATATTTGCCCGGAAAAAGCCAGCACGCCCATCCATGCGTCCAATGTACTTAATGCGTCATGAGCGTTGAAGACCTGATTTGCTGAACCGGACAGCATACTATCTGCCAATACAACTTTCATGAACAGGCCCAATGATATTAAGAACAATCCTTCTAATAATTGTTTTTGAGTTGCTTTGTGCGGTGTTTCAAATTGTGGTACCAACTGCGGTGGACGCACGATAGGTCCGGCAACCAAATGCGGGAAGAAAGTAACAAATAATGAAAAGTCAAGCATTGATCTTACAGGTTCACTTTTCCGCTTGTACATATCAATGGTATAACACAATGTAGTGAATGTATAAAATGAAATACCTGCAGGTAAAATGATATTTGGTTTGGCGGGATGATAATTCACTCCAATTGCATTTACCAGGTGCGTAAAATTCTCCAATAGAAAACCACCGTACTTAAAAAAGCAAAGCATGCCCAGGTTTCCAATGAGGCTCAATACCAATAATAATTTTCTCTTGTATTTATTTTCTTCTTTGTACAACGACCTTCCAACAAAAAAATCAACAATAGTAGATAACCACAGTAATAAAATAAAAGGAGGATTCCATGCAGCATAGAAAACATAACTGGCGATCAATAAGTTTACTTTTTTTACTTTCCATGAGAATGGCAGGTTATGCAGGATGAGCATAACGATAAAAAAAGCAATGAATGTGTATGAGTTAAAAACCATAAATTTAAAAGCTGGTAGTCAAATAAATTTAATGTTGATCAATTGTGTTTCTCTGAAATTTCCATCCTTCTTCCTGTAATATTTTGATGAATGCTTTTGTAAAAATGACTGCATCGGTTTGTTTCAGGTGTGAAAATTCCGGGCATTCAAAATGTGCAATGACCGGGTAATCTTCAAAATGAATACCGTGGCAATTGGTGTAAGTCAATAACCTGTTCCAATACTTTTCCCTGGGGTAACCCATTTTCTCACCCATTAAAAATGGCCCGCTGGATGGTGTTCGTACAAAGATCACCTGCCCACCCCTGGCCCTGATCTTATCAATAGAAGTTTTTGTTATTGTAAGTAAAGAATCCAGTTTTTTCCCAGACGCCGGAGGATCCTTGCTCATGCTCCTGAAAAAATCCCAGATGGCCCTTACCTTGTTTTGTTGCGCCGTATCTTCTACAAATCTTTCTGTCATGTATTCCTGCCTGTTATACTTCACCCTTCCAAAGTCTGGCGGGAAAATAGGGAACTCAAATACGCCGGGTCGGTTTGGGATGTGTAGCATTGCCAGCCTTGCATTCAAAGAAAGCCTGTCTTTATCAAGAAAAACCAATTGTGATTCCAGTGCATGATCGATCTGAAAGCTTGCCCGTTGTGCAGGAGTTTGATCTTTATAGTATTTAATATTCTTTTCCGGGGTTTCGGTATTGTTTGGCGAAGTAGAAAAGAATAATATCTCGGTAACATCGACCACTAACTTGCCTTTAAATTTTTCATCATCTGCAAGACTTTGTAAAACGGGTATCGGCGAACTTCCCACGCATGCGAGTTGTATGGCATGATCACCTGTAATAGATTCCCAGGTATCGATATCAAGATCGAATTTGATCCTGGATGAGCCAATAAAAACAGTGGATCTATCAGCGGGTTCATAGATCATGGAACGTTTGTCAGACCATAATGGCCCTTCATCATCAAATGACCTGTCGAAACCTTTATGACGCACATACAATTCCCAGCTTACAATAGAAGCGCTGACTATGATCAACGTGAATATGCTGGCTTTCGCCAACGGGGAAGCTGCCATTTGTTGAAATTATTATTAAGGATCACTTGCCTGTAATCAAAAGGGGAAGATAAATTGCTGGTTTTTTATAAGATGATCTCAAGCAATAGGAAATAAAGCAGTATTATTTTAAAGATAGTTTTTAGAAACGAGAATACAAAGAATAAGATGGGTATGCTCATTTTATTTCTTCTTCATAGCTACGGCCGGTTTTAACAAGCTTGCCGGTTTTACTGATCTTATAAAATGAAAATGATTGTTTGTTTCCATAGAGTGCCGTACTTGTAATAATGCCGGTCTTTTTATCTATTTCAGGATTCAGTAATTCTTCAAAACCAAATACAGGAATGAAACTGCGTTTTTTATGGGTAACCAGATATAAATAGTAACTAAGGTTGCTCCTGGCACTGGAAGTATGTAAAACCAAAATGTCTTTGACCCCGTCATTATTAAAATCTTTGAGTACGATGGAACGGTACTGGCAGAATACAGGCTTGTACATTATAATATTTTCCTCACCCTTGATAAAATGCTTAATTAAAACCTGCGCATTGGGACGTTCTTCATTACTACTGCCTGGATCTAAAATAGTAAGTACAAACTGGTAATTCTTACTATTGAATATGGTTAACGTACTATCATTTACAAACGATTGTGCTGAAACTCCATGTGTGAGTAAGGAAAACGATAATAAGATCAATATTGAACAACGCGTTTTCATATATCAGCTATTGAAGGTATCAATGTACAAAAAAAGCCCCAACATATTTGTCGGGGCTTTTTAAGAAAGAGTGAAACTATAATTTTACCAATCTTACTGTCTTTCTTTTTTCTCCCTGTATGATCGTTGCAAAATAAATACCTGGTCTGTACATATCGCCAATGGTGATTGTGCCTTTGATATTTTGTTTTATTTCAATGGTCCTGCTTGTTGCATCAGTTACCTGTATCATAACCGGAATTTTAATATCGGCAGCTGTTAACTGTAATGTAAAATATTGCTGGCTTGGGTTAGGCATTACTGTTACATCCAGCTCACTGGTATTGTTTGTTACCGTAGCTTTTGTTATGACGGAAGGAATGTTTTGTTCATTGCCTTTTCCTGCAGAACGGCATGAGCCTGTTAGTGCAGCTACTTTTAGTTTTCTTTGTGAACCTGTTCCGCAATCATTCACCCCTACAACCCTGATCGTATCGGTTATTGATGTTGGACCGGAGAATTGAACTACAAGGCTGAGTGTTCCTTGTCCGCTAATGATCGTTCCGCTTGCTGGCACTGTCCATAGTACTGAAGTAGCATGGCTTGGCAATGCAGCAAGTGAATAAGTAATGCGACGTGTTGGGCATGCTGTTGGAGCGCCTGCAGTAATAGCCCCTGGCGTAGAAGGGAGGATATAAAGGATCGTCAATGATTTTGCTGCACTTGTATTACAGTTGTTGCTTGCTTTTACGGTGATGGTGCCACCGTTAAAACTGCTATTGTACGTCACCCTTATTATAGTATCATTGATACCAGTTCCCCCGGGATGCGTTGCAGTTGCATTTGCAGGAATGGTCCAAGTATAAGAAGTAGCATACAATACTTTTCTTATTGTATAATCAACAGGTGTTCCTGGAGGGTTGGAAGGTGATTGTTTAAATGCACAAACCGATGTTGGACCTGAAATGGTTCCCGGTGTTGCCACATTCCTTATTAAAACATTTAAGAATCTCGGAGGTTTGGAGCCACAAAGATTTATTCCCTGCGCCGAAATTTGACCGGAAGCAAAACCGCTGCTATACAAAACCGTTATCACCGTGTCATTAAAACCTGGGCCGTTTGGATGTGAAACAGTCATTCCCGCTGACACGGTCCATATGTAGGAAGACGCATCGATAACTTTATTGATCGTATAAGTTGCAAGTGTGCCACCCGGATTGGCCGGGGACTGTATATATGGACAAACATCCGTAGGACCAGTAATGGCTCCGGTGGCTTGTGCTATTCTTAAATTGACAAACAATTTCTTTGTGCTGCTATATCCACACCAGTTTCTTGCAGCCACCTGGATGTACCCCTCTATAAATCCACTTGTAAAAGTTACCATCACGATGGTATCATTAACACCTATACCACCTGGATGAGAAACAATATTTGCACCCGGGATAGGAAATTGCCAGTTATATACTACTGCACCCGGAACTTTATTTATTTTATAAGCAACAAGTGCTGTGGCATTGAAGTACGGGCAAGCATTGGTCGGACCTACGATGGGCGTTGTGAGTACAGGTGTTCCCACAGAAACATTTTGTAATGTTATTGTATTACTTTGAACAGTACTGGTTCCACTACCACAAGCTGATGGGGAGGTATAAGTAACCCATACCTGGTCATTCAAATGAAAATCTGTAGGATTATAAGTGTTGCTGTTTGTACCTACATTGACACCATTCTTTTTCCATTGAAATGTTCCGCCGCCACTTCCGATGAGCGTGGCAGTAAAATGAGCCGTACCGCCTTCACATAGTCCCGGTGCAGGCAGGTCATTATACGGATTGTTGTCATTGTTATTATTAGGGTCAGGATCAAAAGACTGGGCAATTGAAATACTGTTGGTTGATCCGCAAGAAGAAGTTTCATATGCACCCTGGTCAATCGTACCATTAATGCGTAATGAATCCCTGATATCTTTTACCGGAAGGTTTGGCAGGTTATTAAAACCAGCACCTATAGCACTCGAACCGTTTCCGGGAACCAGGCCATCATCTGATGTTCCCAATATATCGTCAGCTCCATCAGGATCCAGATAGTTAGAGAGGAAATGATCCAATGGATCTAATCCCGGATCACCCGGACCTCCTGAATTATTCAACTGTACAGAGCTAAAATAAAAATGTATAAGGGTTGTGTCGATTGTCCCGCCAACACTTCCGTTAGACCAGATTATTGAATTGTAAATAATAACGCTGTTTGTATTGTTCTGGGTAAAGATCGTTGCTGCACCAGAACCATTTTTAAAGATGGTACAATTGGTAATGTTACTGGCGCCATTGTTGGGGCCGCTATTAGAACAGTATAAAATGGATCCCTGTGCTCCATAATTATTTACAAATACAGAATTGATAATGTCGCCGGTTTCACCAGAACTATAATTGGAAATAACCCCGCCATTGCCCGTACTATAATTATTAAAAAAAATGCTGTTTGTAATATTATAATCACAATCGTAAAAATAAACCCCGGCTCCACCAACAGAAATTGGTGTATAAACAGGAGCATCATTTAAATAAGTTGCAGGCATTCCAGTGGTATTCCCACCCGATATCATAAAACCATCTATTCTTACTGTATGAGCGCTTATTGCTACGATCACGTGATAAGCATTCTCAGCATTATTAGTGAAGCCTAAGCCTGCAGGATCATTTCCAAGCAGGTCGCCGGAAAGATAGGTTTTGTTTTGCGCAAGTTTTCTTTGCCCCGGCGTTACTTCTGTACCTACAAAACCACCATATAATTTTACACCGGTACGCACATAAAAACTTTTATGCCTGTCATCGGTATAGGCTACATGTGCAGCGTCGTACCCAACAACTGTTGTTGGTTTATAGGTGCCTTTTGCAACCCATACTTCATCATTATTTGCCGATGCATCGATCATTGCCTGCAGGTTAGCACTTGCATTGGCCCAGGAAGAACCATCACCTGTTCCTGCAGCAATTGTTTTTACATAACGTTTAGTTTGAGATATTGCAGTGCTCATAAATATCATATTGCAGAGCAAAGCAACTGTTAGGATACGCTTGATCATAAGTGTAGGTTGAAGGTGGATTGATAAAATTGAATCATTGTTAAATGTAAAACTTATTTCCTGATAAGATACAAAGACATGCAGTGCTGTTGTCCCGATTTAAAAAAATCCTGCCAAATAAATTAACCAGGGCAATTAAAGCTTTTGAATGGATGTAAATAAACGTATATGCATTAAAAAACCTCACAGGTCTTTAAGACCTGTGAGGTTTTTATGGTAAACTGTATTTATAATTTAACCAGCCTGATCGTTTTTTTCTTTGTGCCTTGTAAAATAGTTACGAAATAAATTCCTGCCTTCCAGTTTTCGCCAACAGAGATCGTACTTTGAATATTTTGCCTGCTTTCAACCGATCTTCCATTTGCATCAAATACCTGCATGTTAATTGCCTGCCTGGAATTACCTACAGGTACCTGCAAAGTAAAATGATGCTGAGTTGGGTTAGGCATGACTGTTACATCCAGCTCAGTGGTATTGTTTGTTACCGTAGTTTTTGTTATAGGGGAAGGAACGTTTTGCTCATTGCTTTTCCCTGCGGAACGACATGAGCCTGTTAAAGCAGCTACTTTCAGTTTTCTTTGTGCACTTATTCCACAATCATTTACACCTACAACCCTGATCGTGTCGGTTACGGATGTTGGTCCCGCAAATTCAACTACGATACTGAGTGTTCCCTGTCCGCTGATGATCGTTCCACTTGCAGGTGCTGTCCATTGTACTGATGTAGCACGGGAAGGAAGCGCAGTAAGTGAATAAGTGATGCGTCGTTGCGGGCATGCGGTTGCTACCGTAGCCGTTACAGTACCAGGAGTTGAAGGCAGCAGGTATGGAATAGATAATGACCTTGCTATACTGGTATTACAATTTGTATTTGACTTCACTGTGATGGCGCCGCCTGTAAAACTGCTGGTATAAGTGACTGTTATGATCGTATCATTTACTCCTGCCGGGTGCGGATGAATAGCAGTAGCTCCTGCAGGGATCGTCCATGTATATGATGTAGCGTAGAGCACTTTTTTTACGTAATAATCAACTGGCGTACCGGATGGGTTTGATGGAGATTGCTTGTAACCACAAACAGCAGTTGATCCTATAATGCTGCCTGGTGTTCCCGATGCTTTCCTTGAAACGTTCAATACCCGGGCAGATTTTGCACCACATACATTGATAGCCTGTGCTGTTACCGATCCTGAAACAAAATTGCTGTTATAGACTACCGTTATTATGGTATCATTAAAGCCTGCACCGCCGGGATGTGAAGTAATGGTTGCATCAGCCGGAACTGTCCATACATATGAAGATGCATCAATAATTTTCCTGATGGTATAAGTAGCAGGTATCCCCGCAGGGTTTGTAACAGACTGCATAAGTGGACATGGATCAACCGGCCCGGTAATGGCTCCGGCCTGTGAAGCTGGATTTGAATAGATGTTGAGTTTTTTCCAACTGCTGATACCACACCAATTGCGGGCAGCAACCAATATTGATAACGGTACAAAGCCCGTGGTATAATTTACCGAGATGATCGTATCATTCACGCCCGGGCCATTCGGATGTGTAATGGTCATTCCTGTAGTACTCTGTGGCCAGATATAGATCTTTGCACCGGGCGCTTTATTGATCTTATAAGTAACAGCGGGGCCATTTATATAAGGACATGCGTTGGTAGGGCCTGTAATAGCAGATGGAATAACCGGGCTTCCAACGGATACACTATCTACGGTTATTGTATTACTCTGCACATCGGTTGCTCCTCCACAACTTGCCGATGCTGTAAAGACACAATAGACCTGGTCGCCAAGGTGACAATCAGTGGGGTGATATTCCCAATCATTGGTTCCTACATTAATGCCATTCTTTTTCCATTGATATACACCTCCGCTATTGCCGTTAAAAACATAAAAATTCATTCTGCCACCTTCACAAAGTCCATCACTGTTTAAATCGTTGTTTGGATTATTATCATCTACGTCATCTAAGGGATCATGGGGATAATACATAACGAGTGAAATACTGCTAACAGGGTAGTAAAGCGATGTTTCATAGGCGCCCAGGTCTGCATTGGTATTCTGAATACGGGTTGCGCCTCTTACATCTCTTGCAGGCAGTGGCAAATCAGGCACTCCAAATTCAATACCCGCATTGATCGCCGGTCCGCATTGGGGGATCATACCATCATCCGATGTTCCCAATATATTATCTGCCCCATCTGGATCAGCAAGATTTGTTAATAACGGGTCAGCTTGTGAAGCCCCGGCCATCGCATGTGCACCACCGGTAGTGATGATGTTCTGCACAATACTGAAATAAACATCCAGGTTTGTTTGGGCGCCATCGGTATTATTCCACACAATTGAATTATAAATTTCGCAGAGGACCCCTCCTGTTTTAAAAATAGTTGCGCCGGTAGAAATATTACTGACCATGGTACAATTAGTAACCCTCACCCTGGCATTCAGAGGTTCTGCCCCATTAATATTTATTGCAGAGCCTTGCGCTGCACGATTATTGGTAAAAACACTATTCATGATATCAGCATGTGTACCACCAATAGAAAGGCAAATGGCGCCGCCATTTCCTGTGGAATAATTATTTATAAAGCTGTTACTCGCAAGGGTCATATTATTATATCCAAAAAAACCAGCTCCGTCGGCAGGTAATTGAGTATATGTTGGTGCATCATTAAAGTAAGTTGCAGGCATCCCCGTTGTATTTCCACCTTTTATTGTAAAACCATCCAGTGTTGCATATGCAGCGGTTGCTGAAATGAACACGTGATAAACATTCTCTGCATTGTTGGTAAAGCCAATATCATTTCCCAGGAGATCGCCGGAAAGAATTGTTTTGTATGCACCGGGATTTCTTTGGCTCAATGAAGATTCGTTGCCATTAAAACCACCATATAACAATGCGCCTGTTGAATTATAAAAACTTTTATGCCTGTCATCTGTATAAGCAACATGTGCAGCAGTCAAACCGACATATGCAGTCGGACGATATGTTCCTTTCCCTACCCATATCTCATCATAAGGTTGAGAAGCATCGATCATTGCCTGCAGGTTGGAAGTTGCGTTACCCCATGAAGAACCATCGCCTGCTCCGAATGAAGTTGATCTTACATAGCGTCTTGCTTGTGCTATGGCTGAATTTGTAAATGTAAATGCAAACGCTAAAAGCGTAATGATAAACACAATCTTTTTCATTAGTCTTGGTTAAATGTGTGAAGGAATGAAGAAGGGCCGTCCTGGCAAACGGAAAATGAATCTAAGCATTTTATTTAATACTTCGTGTAGCGTAACCCGTTTGTTTGAATAAATGAGTATTTACCGCAACTGTAGCATGCATAGAGCGAAAAAGAGCTTCAACAACTGTTGAAGCTCTTTTTCTTTGTTGAAAATGGTTGCAGTTATAATTTTACCAGGCGTATGATCTTTTTTCTTGTGCCTTGTATAAACGTTGCAAAGTAAATACCCGGCCTATAATTTTGACCTACCTGTATCGTTTCAGCATTTAGAACATTTTGTTTTGTTTCGATAGTCCTGCCTGTAGCATCTGTTACTTGCATGCGTATAGGTATTTTGGGATCGTATCCAGTTGCAAGTAAATTAAAATAATGCTGACTTGGGTTAGGCATTACTGTTACGTTTGGTTCAGTAATGTTGCTTATTTCAGTTGGAGTTGATATTGTAATTGCAGGCGGAACATTTTGTTCATTGGATTTGCCTGCATTGCGACAAGTTCCCGTCAATAAAGCAACTTTTAATTTCTTTTGTGCGCTGCTTCCGCAATCATTCACAGCAATAACCCTGATCGTGTCGGTTGCAGATGTTGGTCCGGCAAATTCAACAACAATACTAAGTGTTCCCTGGCCACTGATAAGTGCTCCGCTTGCAGGAACGGTCCATTGAACAGAAGTAGCATAAGAAGGCAATGATGCAAGCGAATAAGTAATGCGTCGTTGTGGACACGCAGTTGCGGTACTCGCCGTAATGGTGCCTGGTGTGTATGGCAATTTATACATGATCGATAATGATCTTGCTGAACTTGTACTACAATTTGTATTTGACTTCACTGTGATAACACCTCCGGTGAAGCTGCTCGTATAAGTTACTCTTATAATCGTATCGTTGATGCCGTTACCACCCGGATGTGTTGCGGTTGCACCGGCAGGCAATGCCCATGTGTATGAAGTGGCATATGTTACTTTCCTGATCGTATAATCAACCGGTGTACCTGCAGGATGAGGTGGTATTTGCTGAAACGCACATACAGCTGTTGGTCCTGTGATCGTTCCGGGTGTTCCGGATGCTTTCTTTGTAAGTGTTATTGCACGTGGAGATTTTGATCCGCAAAAGTTAAATGCCTGCACAGAAAGCGAACCAGTTGTGAAGCTGCTATTGAATATTACTGTGATGATCGTATCATTTGCTCCTGTACCTCCGGGATGTGATGAGATCGTTGCATTTGCAGGAACGAGCCATGTATAGGAAGTGGCATCAATTACTTTCCTGATCGTATATGTTGCAGGCAAACCAGAGGGGTTAGCCGCAGATTGCATGTAAGGACAAGGATCTGTTGGCCCTGAAATAGAACCGGGCGTTGCAGGAACTTTATTGGTATAAACAGGAATTACTTTGGTAGGGCTGATACCACAGAAATTCATCCTGTATACAGCTAATTTAACATAAACAAAGCCCGGGCTAAAAGTTAACGAAGCAATAGAATCAGCTGGCCCCCCTAATGTTGGTGTTGTTCCATTGAGGCCACTTAGATACCAGTGCGTAACAACCGCATTGGTATCTTTATTTATATGGTAAAAAGCCGGACCAACGTTGATATAAGGACATGCATTTGCAGGACCGTCAGCGAAAGTAATAACTGTGGGACCGGCAGAAACATTTGTCAACGTTATTACATTGCTTTCAACATTGGTAGCTGGCGTACAGCCTGCCACATTTGTATAGGTCAGCGAGATCTGGTCATTCTTTTTGTAGTCAGCTGACGTATACTGGTAACTGTTGGTTCCAACATTTATTCCATTTTGTTTCCATTGAAAAATTCCACCGTTCCCCTGTGTAGAGGCTTGAAAAGTAGCAGGCTTGGTCCTGCATAATCCCGGAGGAAGATCTTCTGTAAAATTATTGTGATTGGTTATCGTCATAATTCCTATTCCGTCAAGGGCATTGATGAGGGGAGTTTCATAAGCGCCCATATCTATAAAGCCTTTCTGGATACGTGTTGCATTCCTGAAATCCTTTGGGGGAATGCTGGTAATACCGAATGTGCCTCCACGATCAATTGCAGGACCGCATTGTGGGATCAGTCCATCATCATCGGTTCCTAAAATATTATCAGCGCCGTCAATATCTGCAGCATTGGTGAAATTTGGGTTGGTTTCAACTGTTCCCCCTTCCGACATATTACCAGGCAGGAACGCATTTTGTATCACGCTGTTTAGCACATGATAATTTGCTACAGATAATCCATTGATTGTATTGCCCCATAAAATAGAATTGTGCACGTAACCGTTATTATTCGCAGCAGCAGCAATTACAGCCCCATTTGAAACATTGTTAACCATTGTGCAATTCACAAAAAAACCGGCAAGCGCATAGCAACATGAGCCTTGCTGGGCCTGGTTATTTATAAAAAGACAATCATAAAAATTACCAGTACCGGCATCACTATACAGGGCGCCTCCATAATGAGCCGAATAATTATAAGTGAACACACAATTCACGCCCGTGATAGGAACAGAATTTGAATAAACACCTGCACCGTCATTTGTAAACTGCGGGTAAGGGTCCTGGTTACTGTAAGCCACGGGCATGCCTGTTGTGTTACCTCCTGTTATAGTTATATTATCAAATCCGGGTTGCTCGATCAATATCCACGGTTCAGTATAAATTACATGGTATGCATTCTCACCGTTGTTGGCAAATCCAACATCGTTGTGCAGAAAATCGCCGGAGAGAATTGTTTTATTCATGGCTTTTCGCTGGCTTAATGTTACTTCATTGCCAAAAAAACCTCCAAAAAGATTAACTACCCTGGAAAAACGGAAACTTCTAAACCTGGGATCAGTTAGTGGTACATGCGCTGCTGTATAACCCACATTTTTTGTGGGAGTATAAATTCCTTTTGCTATCCATATCTCATCATTCCCATTGATAGACAGATCGATCATTGCCTGCAGATCACCGCTTGCATTTGCCCACGAAGAACCATCACCGGTTCCGGTTGCAACTGCTTTTACATAACGTCTGTTTTGCGCTTGTGCAGCATTGATAAAAAAGAATGTGCAAAGTGATACAATTAAGTAGAAGAATTTTTTCATTTGTCACTTTTTATATAGTGGAGAAACAGGAAGGAAATGGACTATGTTAAGTTAAGATTTTTTTTGACACGGGAGAATAGTAAACAAGAAGATCCATGTCTATGCTTTGGAGGATTAGGGATCATTCATAATAGCTATTCAAAAAATTGAACCAGTTCAAAAGACAGGATCAATATCGGTATAGGGTCATCCCTGTTTCTGAAACTTACCGGGACCAATTTTACCAACTAATTGGCCAATAGCGACCGTTTTGTGACAACAGGCCTGCAAAAAAGCCATTTTACCGGCTTTTCATCGATTCAATTTGCAGAATACATAGCGTTTTATTTTCAAATATGCCCATAAAAGAATAAATTCGCAACAGAAAAGCCGGTATCCCAACCGGCTTTTCGAACGCCATAATCCTATAAAGAACAATTTACTTTTCGAAAATTGTTTTACCCTCCACTGAAATTTTATAACTGATTAAACACCAATTCAACTAACCGTCTCATCATTTGCGGTATACCAAACGCACCATCCTTATATAATAATTTATGAAAAAAAAACTACTGCTATTTTTTGCCCTGGTTTATTGTGCTTCTACCATCGCACAGGTAAGTAAACAGGAAAATGAACTTGCACTTAACCTTGTAAGAGCTAACAGCAAAACAATTGGTTTGTCTGAAAATGACATGAATAACCTGGTTGTTTCGAGTACTTACCAGACGATTACCGATGGTATCAGGATGGTTTACCTGCAACAAACATTTAAACAAATACCTGTATTCAACCAGATGCAGGTGCTGGCGTTTAAGAATGGTAAACTTGTGTCTGTTACTGGCGACAGGATTCAGAATATGTATAAAGTTGCCAATAATGCAACCGCTTCCATTGATGCACTGACAGCAATAAATGCTGCGATCCTGGATTGCAAATTACCAGCTGCGGGGATAATACTTCAAACCGGGCAGGTGGGTAGCAAAATGGAATACATGGATCTGACCGTATCCAATGAAGTCATAAAAGCACAGCTGGTATGGCTTCCTGTTAGCAGCAAGGATGTCAGGTTAACATGGGAAGTAGAACTTTCACCATTAAAATCATCAGACCTTTGGATGATAAGAGTAGATGCATCGAACGGAAAAGTACTGGATAAAAATAACCTGACAGTGTATGAAAGATTTCCTGACCAGGTCAATAACACACAGGAATTAACGGAAGCTGGGAGTTTAAAATCAACACAAAGTAATTTACCCAATAGCCCATTGGTTGTAAATTCTGCAACCTACCGTGTTGTTCCTTATCCTGTAGAAAGTCCGCAACATACAGGAGGTACACCTTCATTGGTTACAGACCCATGGACGCTGGCTCCGGGAAATGCAACTTCATTAAAATGGCATTATGATGGAACAACTTATCATGATAGCACCAGGGGAAACAATGTATGGGCACAGGAAGACAGGGATAACAATGACAATACTTTTGGTAAGACTGCTATTTCAACGACAGCGCAACCCAGCCTCACATTTGATTTTACACCCAATTTTACTTTGGCGCCTACAACACTTGTAAATCAGCAGTGCGCTACTACGAATCTTTTTTATTGGAACAATATTGTACATGACCTCTCTTACATATATGGCTTTGATGAACCATCTGGTAATTTCCAGGCCAGTAACCAGGGAAGGGGAGGTTTAGGAAGTGATTATGTGATCGCAGACGCACAGGATGCAGGCGGAACAAACAACGCCAACTTTGGTACTCCGGTAGATGGAAGCAGGCCAAGGATGCAGATGTACCTTTTTACAAGTACTACACCTAACCGTGATGGTGATCTTGACAACGGTGTTATCGTTCATGAATATGGACATGGTATCAGCAACCGTTTGACGGGTGGGCCTGCAAATAGTTCCTGCTTAAACAATGCAGAACAAGGAGGAGAAGGCTGGAGTGATTATTTTGCTTTGATGGCCACTACCAATTGGGCAACGGCACAGTTAACAGACGGCGCACTTGCAAAACCAATGGGAACTTATGTATTGGGACAGGCTGTAACAGGAGCGGGTATACGAGCACATCCTTATTCAACAAATATGTCAATCGACCCATGGACCTATGCCAACCTTGCCGGCTCAGGTGGTGAAGTACATACGATCGGCGAAATATGGTGTACCGCTTTATGGGAAATGACCTGGGAAATGATCCAGCAGGACGGTATCAATCCTAACTTATTCAATCCTGCAGCAATGGGCGGAAACTCAGCGGCAATGAAACTTGTGATAGAAGGAATGCGCTTGCAGCCTTGCAGCCCTGGTTATATTGATGCAAGAAATGCCATTCTCAAAGCAGATACTTTATTCTTTGCTGCTAAATACAGTTGTTCGATCTGGAAAGCTTTTGCAAAAAGAGGTATGGGTAAAGGTGCAACCCAGGGTTCTTCAAACAGTACAACAGACCAGGTGGCGAGCTTTGTTGCCAACGGCGGCATTACGCTGCTGCTAACCCAAAACGTTACTTCTCAACAGGAAGGCTTGAATGTTACTTATACAAATCATGTGAGTGCAGGTGTATGTGGAGCACTCACCAATTACCTGCTTACCGATACATTGCCTTCAAATGTTACATACGTAAGCGGGGGTACTTATAATTCAGGGAACAGGGTTGTGAGTTTCCCGGTAAACCTTACTGCAGGCAGCAACCAGGATTATTCATTTACGGTGCAGATCAATCCTGGAAGCTATTTCCCTTCAGTTTCACTACTAAATGAAACTGTTGCAGGAGCCACCATCCCGGCAACATGGACAGCAACATCTGCTGTCGGAACAAGTGCCTGGGCAGTTTCAACCACTCAAAGCCATAGTGCGACCCGTTCATTTTTCGCAGTTGATAATTCAGCAGCCAATACAGATTTCAGGCTGGCAACCAATACGCCGATAGCGCTTGGTGCCATTCCACCTGTTTTTACTTTCTGGCATTATTATAATACAGAATCCGGCTGGGATGGAGGTGTTGTAGAGATCAGTACCAATGGCGGAACGAACTGGACCGACCTTGGTTCTAACATGACGACCAATGGATACAACGGAAGTGTAGGAGGTACCAACCCAATATCAGGAAGATCAGCGTTTACCGGTAACAGTGGTGGATTCATACAAACAAAGATCAGCTTACTTCCTTTCGCAAATCAAAGTGCATTATTCCGCTTCCGTGCAACATCAGATGATAATACAGCCGCAACAGGATGGTATGTTGATGATATTGTAATGAACACGCTGGCAGTAGTTAACATGCGTACAAGCTTGTTCAATAATACCAGCACAAGGGTAGCAATAAGTGATACATTCACACTCATTACACAAAGTTCATGTGTTGCAGGAACAATTGGGACACATCCTGCAAATACAACAGTTTGTGCGAATGCAAATGCCAGCTTTAGTATTGCTGCAACGGGTACATCCTTAACATACCAATGGCAGGTAAGCACTGATGGAGGAACCAACTATTCAAATATTAATGGAGAAACCAATCCATCATTAACAGTAACAGGTGTAACGGTTTTAATGAATAATTATAAATATCGTTGTCAAATAAGTGGAACATGTACTTCACTTACAAATTCCAATGCGGGTACGCTGACTGTGAATGCACTTCCAGTTGCTCCTTCAGCAAACAATGCCGCAAGATGCGGAACGGGAACTGTTACTATATCAGCTACAGCAGGTGGCGGTGAAACGATCGATTGGTATGCAGCATCATCAGGTGGTTCCGCATTATTAAGCGGATCAACATCTTTTACAACACCTTCAATAAGCGTATCAACAACGTATTATGCTGAATCAAGAAATACAACATCAGGTTGTGTGTCAGGAACAAGAACAGCTGTTATAGCGACTGTAAATCCGAACCCAATTACACCAGGCGGTGCGGGTGCTTCAAGATGCGGAACGGGAACTGTTACAATTTTAGCAACTCCCGGTGCCGGAGAAACGATCGATTGGTATGCCGCTTCATCAGGAGGATCAGCACTATTAAGCGGATCAACATCTTTTACAACGCCTTCAATAAGCGTATCAACAACTTATTATGCACAGGCGAGAAATACAACATCCGGTTGTCTTTCTTTTACCAGGACCCCTGTAACAGCAACTGTAAATGCAAACCCTGTTGCACCTGGAGCTGTTGGAGCAGCAAGATGCGGAACGGGAACAGTTGATATAGCTGCAACTGCCGGTGCCGGAGAAACGATCGATTGGTATGCCGCTTCATCGGGAGGCCCGGTTTTATTAAGTGGATCAACTTCATTCACTACGCCTTCCATAAGCGTATCAACAACATATTATGCTGAATCAAGAAATACAACATCAGGTTGTGTGTCAGGAACAAGAACAGCTGTTATAGCGACTGTAAATCCGAACCCAATTACACCAGGCGGTGCGGGTGCTTCAAGATGCGGAACGGGAACTGTTACAATTTTAGCAACTCCCGGTGCCGGAGAAACGATCGATTGGTATGCCGCTTCATCAGGAGGATCAGCATTATTAAGTGGCTCAACTTCATTTACAACGCCTTCTATAAGCGTATCAACAACTTACTATGCACAGGCAAGAAATACAACATCTGGTTGTCTCTCTTTTACCAGGACTCCTGTAACAGCAACTGTAAATGCGATCCCAGCAGCTCCCGGAGCAATTGGTGCAGCAAGATGTGGAACAGGAACTGTTACTATTTCAGCAACCCCAGGTACCGGTGAAACGATCGATTGGTATGCAGCATCATCAGGAGGATCAGCAATATTGGTCGGGTCGACTTCATTTACCACGCCTTCAATCAGCGTGTCGACAACTTATTATGCACAGGCAAGAAATACAACGGTGGATTGCATCTCTGCAACCAGAACAGCAGTAACAGCAACCGTGAATGCGATCCCTGCTGCTCCATCGGGTTCAGGCGATTTTGGTTGCGGACCAAGTAACTTAACACTCTCTGCTTCACCCGGAGCCGGGGAAACAATAGACTGGTATGCTGCTTCATCTGGAGGATCAGCACTATTAAGCGGATCAACATCATTCGCCACACCAACGATCAGCAGCACTACTATTTATTATGCACAAGCAAGGAATACAACAACAGGTTGTTCATCTGCAACAAGAACTGCAGTTACTGCAACGATCGGCAACAATTCAAACAGCACAACACACGTATCGATCTGTGCTACAGCATTGCCTTATCTATGGAATAATAATAGTTTTAATGCAGGCGGAACTTATACGGTCACACTTGTTAATGCTTCAGGCTGTGATTCATTGGCCAAATTATTATTGGATGTAGGTGCAGCAATTAATATTCAAACAGTAACAGGCGGTGGCTCATATACTAACGGTGGTGCAGGTGTGCCGGTTGGATTGAGTAATTCTGAAACCGGCGTAAGCTACCAGTTGTTACTCGCAGGTAATCCAATTGGTTCCCCTGTAGCAGGAACCAACGCTGCTATCAGTTTTGGCAACCAAACGCAGCAAGGTACTTATACAGTATTTGCAACTACGGCGCTTTGCGCACAAACCATGTCGGGTTCGGCTACTGTTACTATTATAAGCGGGCCACCATTGCAGTTTGCAGTAACAGGTGGTGGTACATATTGTACCGGTGGAGCAGGCCTGGCGGTTGGACTTGCCGGTTCACAAACCGGTGTAAATTATCAATTGCAACGCAGCAGCGGAACCATTAATGTAGGTTCACCTGTTGCAGGTACCGGTGCAGCCATCAGTTTTGGCTTGCAAACAGTGGCATCAGACTATTCAGTGCTTGCAACCAACACCGTTAGTTTAGCTACTTCACAAATGCTGAATAGCGTAACCATTCGTATTGCATCTACTACAAGAGCTCCTTCGGCACCAGGTGCAATAACCGGTTCAACAGATGCATGTCCATACATGGGTGTTTCAAATGTTACTTATTTTGTACACCCGGCGGCAAATGCAACTTCTTATATATGGACAGCTCCTTCAGGTGCAAGCGTTATTGGAAGCAGTACAGATACGATCGTTGTGATTCAGTATCCAACGTCATTTGTATCAGGAACACTTTCTGTTGTATCAGTAAACGCATGTTTTGCCAACGCAACAAGTTCGGCAAGAACACTGGCCATCACCAGGAAACTACCTTCCACACCGGGTACAATCACATCATCACTTACAAATCCATGCTCAATTGTTGGTACAGCTACCACTTCTACTTATACAATAAGAAAAGTAACCAATGCTACCGGGTATACATGGACATTGCCAACAGGAATAACCTTCATGTCTAACTTTGGAGATACAGGCGTGGTTGTGAAATTTGAAAATGGATTTACTACGGGATCGATATCTGTTGTTGCATATAATAATTGTGCAACGAGTGCTGCAAGAACACTTACGGTAACAGCCACTGCACCATCAGCGCCTGCAGCAATCAGCGGTCCGACAAATGTTTGTTCTTTTATAGGACAGCCAACAAATGCTACTTTTTCCATCACTGCCGTAGCTAACTCCACATCATACCTATGGACAGCTCCTGCCAATGCTACAATCGTATCAGGACAAGGAACCATTTCAGTGCAGGTTTCATTTGCCGCAGCGTTTGCCAGTGGAAGCCTGACTGTTAAGTCTGTATCAGGTTGCGGAAGCAGTTCTGCAAGATCATTGTCACTGGTTAAAAATATTGCTAAACCAGGAGCAATAACCCCATCTGCACCAGCATGTCCTTCTACAAATGTTACATATACAATTGCAGCAGTTCCATTTGCTACATCTTATATCTGGTCGGTACCAACCAATGCAACGTATGTTTCCGGCCAGGGCACCACAAGCTTTACCGTTAGTTATAAGCCGGTGTTTGTATCAGGAACAGTAACTGTAAAATCAGTTAATAACTGTTCTAACAGCGCTGTAAGTTCATTGGCTGTAGATGCAACAGGATGCAAGCCGGCAACTTTTGCATCATCAAAAGGAGTTGTTGCGCCGAATGTTGTAAAGGATGAAGAGATCGGTATCTATCCAAATCCAAGTAATGGTGTTTTTAAAATTAACTTCAATGCAGCTGGTACTACTGGTTACGTGACCATTCAATTGGTGGATATATACGGTAAGGTTGTTCTTCAACAAAAAGAAGCAGTGAATGCAAGCGGCAATGTATCTGCAACGATCAATGCGCAAAACATGCTTGCGGGTATTTATGAAGTACGTTACAATAATGGAAAAATGCTGAAAGCACAAAAACTGGTCATTGTGAAATAGCAATCGCAGTTTTTAATTATAGTTTTAAAGAGGGCGCTGATGAAATCAGCGCCCTCTTTAGTTAAAAATTAATGATCACAGTATTGAAAGATGTCTTGCAGGGGAGAAATGATAAAAAATAATAATGGTTATAATTTTACAAATTCTTTTCTTATTGCTTCGAGGCATAGCCCAACCCTGCTTTGAACATTGAATTTAGCAAATAATGCTTCGCGGTAGCCATCTATAGTTCGCTCACTCAGGTTCATTTGTGCGGCGATGGTTTTATAAGTAAGATCGCTGCAGGCTGACTGTAAAAATTCTGCTTCACGTGTTGTAAGGGTGATCGTTGGTTTTTCATCTGCTTTTAATAAGAGCCGCCTGAAGTTAATATTACTTGTATCAGCATTGTAATATCCTTTTGTTTTTACTTCGTGAATTGCTTTTTCAAGTTCTGTGGGATGTGTGTCTTTTAATAAATATGCACAACAACCAGCTTTGAACATTTTAATAATGGCATTGTCCTTATCATTCATTGAGAGTGCTATCAATTTTATTTGCGGATAATTTTGATTAAGCCAGGATGAAGTTTCAATGCCATCCATCAATGGCATATTAACATCTATCAACATGATATCAGGAACCTGTTTAAGTTGTTTTATTTTGTCCTGCAGGTCCTTTCCATTTAGCGCTTCTACAGCAACTTCATAACCTCCAAAACTTTCTACCATAAGGCTAAGAGATTTTAGAAAAAGCTGGTGATCATCTACAAGTCCCACTAATGTGTTCATAATAATTCTGGATTTACTGGTAATGTAATTGTAACAGTTGTTCCTTTTTGTAATTCCGATTGCCATTGAATTGTTCCTCCCAATAAAGAAGCCCTATGTTTCATATTCGTTAGCCCCATCCCTTTCGCTTCTTCATTATTACTAAATCCATTTCCATTATCTGTTACCATGAAAAGTATTTCCTCTGCATTTTTTTCTATTGCGATCTCAATTTTTGAAGGTGCGGCATGTTTGATTGCATTTTGTATCGCTTCCTGAACAATACGAAAAATTACGACCTGTTTATCTGAGTTAAATAATACAGGTACTTCAGATTTAATAAATACGTTAATGGCATTGCTCGTATTTATCCGGGTGATCTCGGCCTTCAGGTTTTCTAAAAAATTAAACTGACCCAGCCAATCTTTATCAAGGGACTTTGATAATGCCCTGATTTCATATATGGCTTTTCCAATTGTTTCATTCGCTGTATTGAGGGTGTCGGGAGAATTGCCTAAACTTCTCTGGGTGATTCCGATCAACATCTTTGCCGTACTAAGCAACTGGCCTATATTATCATGTAATTCTTTTCCCAATTCCGAATAAGTAAGCTCCTGTACTTCTATCTGCGATTGAAGCAGGATCTTTTCGTAATTAGATGAAAGTATTTTTTTTTCTAACTGCATTCGTTCAACTTTTCTTTTATGTAGAGAAATGATAATTGCTATCAGCGAAGCCAATAATAAAAAAACCAGGCTTACTGAAACTAGTGCAAATAATATTTCTGATTGATCCTTAAACATATAAAAGTTGCTATGTAAGCACCATAAAGAGAAAAATTGGATATATCTACAATATAACTAAGAATCTTTGAATAGTTGGCGGTATGTTCAACCATATTCCAAAAAGAAAACCTGGCAATATTCAAAACACTCATTATTAAAATACCGATGGCAAACCAAAAGCCGGGTTGCTTTGCTAAAGGTATTTCTACCAGGTTTATCATAGTATCAATAAAAAAAAGAGCTACAGAAATAACTGAACAGATCAGGTATATCGTAAGTGCATAATTGTTTAATTTAAAAAAGAAGGGAGAGAAAAAATAACTTACGATCAACGATGCTATAAAAATAACCATCAGGAATTTAGCTAAATTCCTGATGGTTGTTGTTTCAATAATCTTTATAAAAACGATTGTTTGTAGTATTCCGAGCAGGGGAACATATATATTGTAGATCCAGTTGTTATTATGGTGAAGTTTTACATTGATATACCAACCGGCTAATTCAACGATCATACTGATGCCTGTTATAAAAATTAATATTTTGTATGCGACAGCCCATGCCCGTTGCATTAATACAAGCGCTATTATAAAAGCAATAATCTGTAAATAATTATGAAACTGTAACATGTTTACGGTTTAGGAACGTGATCTGTATCATAACCGGTTTTATCAGAATAATTTGTACAATTATCGGGGCAAAGAGAACCGAAATCGAAAGCTGTAAACCCTGTAGGATTGGTACGCCACAATGGCTCAACAATTTGCGGATCGTCGGTTGGTTTACTCTTGTTGAGGATGGGGCCAAAAACAACACTGTTTCTATTAGGTGCGGCTTCTTCTTTTGAAAAATAGATCCTTATTCCGAGTTGGGTAATGTCTATCGGGTTATTCGGATCACTAGCTACATATCTTATCGCAGACATGTAGTTATCCATGTTTATATAATACATATCAATATACCTGCTATCCTCAGTACCAGCAGCTGTTTGATACCTGTTAATTTTGACTTTTGCAGCTGCGGTGTCTATTTCCTTACCATATTTTGGATCAACCCCGGTAAAAGCAAACGGTATAACGTCTTTGAAACTTCTCCTTTTTTTATTAGATGAGTCAGTAGTATTTTTTACTCGTAAGAGTATAGAACTGTCCTTGTCATAAAATACTTCATACTGTTTTTGCTCACCTGATGTTAAAATCACGATACCATTCTTGTTATACGATTCTTTATACCCCTTGTAGTTGCAGCTGGTGTAACTAAATAAAATTGTAAGAAGCATCGTTAGTTTGGCAAGATTTCTTTTCATATAAAAGTTTTTTTGTTTACACAATATTATACTTTATCAGCTGAATAAAAACCGTTCATTTCTTTATTAAAGAGGGGGATTTTCCCGGTAACAATGAAAGAAGATTTAGATTATAGCCACAAATTAACTTTGTCATAAATAAATGATTTGAAACCAGCCTCAATTATTTTGATTTATTACAAGAACGTGAAATAGCATTACAATTCAAATGAGATTTTATCTCTCCGTGAGAAAATTACGTAGTACCGGGTATAAAAAAGCACAAGCAGCCATTGAAACTACTTGTGCCTTATAATTTTTAAAAGCTTAATTTACCAGATCCTCACCCTATCCTTCGGTGCCACATACATTTTATCTCCTTCCTTGATATTGAAAGCAGCATAGAATGGATCAAAACTCATCAATGGTCCCCACACCCTGTACATAGCAGGTGAATGTGGATTTGTATTGATCTGTGTACGCATTGCTTCATCTTTTGCTTTGCTTCTCCAGCATTGTGCATACGAAAGGAAAAATCTTTGATCAGGTGTTAAGCCATCGATCTTCATTGTATCTTTTCCCTGTTTGGTCATCTTGAATGCATCATATGCAATGGCTGTTCCGCCTATATCTGCAATGTTCTCACCCTCAGTAAGGCTACCGTTTATATGAACGGAATCAAGAACAACAAAACTGTTATATAGTGTTATGACCTGTTGTCCCTTCGCTTTGAATTTATCATTGTCTTCTTTGCTCCACCAATTTATCATGTTGCCATCTTTATCGTATTGCGCACCCTGGTCATCAAAACCATGAGTCATTTCATGACCGATAACAATTCCTATGCCTCCGTAGTTCATCGCATCATCTGCATTGGGATCAAAGTATGGGTATTGTAAAAAGCCCGCAGGAAATACGATCTCGTTAATAGTAGGATTGTAATAAGCATTGATCGTTGGAGCAGACATGCCCCATTCTGTACGATCAACCGGTTTTCCAACTTTGTTTACCTGGTAATCATATTCATTCTTACCGCAGGCAAGCAGGTTCTCAAAAAATTTATTCCTGTCAATATTCACTTTGCTATAGTCTCTCCATTTATCAGGATAGCCGATCTTCTTGATGAATGCGTGTAATTTTTCTTTGGCTTTTTGTTTGGTACTGTCGCTCATCCAATCGAGGTTGCTTATTCTTTTTTCAAAAGCTGTTTGAAGATTATTTACAAGATCCAGCATTCGTTTGCGTGCATCTTCAGTAAAATATTTTTTTACATATACCTGGCCAAGTGCATCACCCAGGTTGTCATCTACCTGGCGATACATCCTTTCCCATCTTTCTTTCATCTTTGTTCTTCCGCTCAATGCCTTTCCACTGTAATCAAAGCTTGCCTGTACAAAATCATTGCTCAATGCAGGTGCTGCATCATTAATAATATGAAAACGCAGATATGTTTTCCAGGTATCGATGGGGGCCTTTGTCAATAACTTATCCAATGTTTCGAAATATGCGGGCTGGCCAACATTCACAGAATCTGCTTTTACAGAAAGACTGGGTAATAATGTTGCCCAACCGATCACGGGCATTTTTTTATCAAGATCGGCAACAGCCATTTTATGATAATTAGCCTGCGGGTCCCTTAGCTCAACATTTGTTTTGTGACCGGCTGCCAGTTGTTTTTCAAGATCATAAACAAGATTCATGTTTTTTGCAGCTGTAGCAGGATCATCACCTGTAAGCGTAAATATTTTCTGTATATAAGTTTGATATGCTTTTACAACAGCGATCGTAGCTTCATCCGTTTTAAAATAATAATCCCTATCAGGTAAACCCAGACCTGCCTGAGAATAAGAAGCAATATTAACGGTGCTGTTCTTTTCATCGGCAGCAATATATTGACCGAGTAAAAAGTTTTCATTATAGTGAGCCTGTTCCGCAACGAATTCCAAAATGCCTTTCACATCTTTGATCATGCTGATCTTTTGCAGGGAAGGTTTCAATGGAGTATAACCAGCTTTTTCTATTGCGGCAGAATCCATACCTGATGCATAAAAATCACCGGCTTTTTGTTCAGGGCTACCAGCAGGGTTAGTGGCTTTTGAAAGACTATCCAATATTTCTTTGATATGCAATTTTGTAGTGTTATACATTTCCAGGCCAGCCCCGATCCTTGATTCAGTAGGAGGGATCTGTGCAGTATCTACCCATTTTCCATTGGCATAAAGAAAGAAATTATCGCCGGGTTTTACGGCAGAATCAATATTGGCAAGCGCCAATGACCTTCCTTTCATTTCGGCAGCAGCGTCTTTACTGTTATTACAGGAATAAAAACAAAAGGATGCGCATAAGATCAATACTGGTAGGATAAATCTATGTTTCATATATTTCTGGTTGTTGAAAGCTGAAAGTAGAAATTTTTTTCAAAGCAGGATATTTTATTTTATAAATGGGCAGAATGAGTAGCCGGTGAGTGTCTGTTTTTTACAGGATAAGCTGCAAGCCGTTAGCTATTAGCTGCAAGCCTGTCCTCAATGATTTAAAGACTTCAAATTATTATGATCAGCTTATAGCTAATAGCTAACGGCTTGTAGCTCTATCAGAATGTTACCAATTTTACAAACGACAAAAAACATTTGTAATTAATTCGTACTACATTTATGTTTGCTACTGTCTTATTCATTAACCCAAAATTTATCTTCTATGAGAAAGTTGATCACAGAATTCATCGGTACATTTTTTCTTATTCTTACAATCGGGCTTGTTGTTATTGGTGGTAAGGGCGATCTTGCCCCGCTTGCTATTGGCTCTGCTTTAATGGTAATGATCTTTGCGGGAGCACATGTATCAGGCGCACACTATAACCCTGCAGTTACGCTGGCTGTATTGATCCGCGGACGCATCAATATTGCAGATGCAATTGGTTATTGGGCAATTCAGTTTGTAGCAGCAGTTGCCGCTGCTTATACAGTAATGTTCCTGTTGCATGATAAAATGCCCGCTGCTGCAACAGCCATGACAGATACAACACGTGCATTGGTTGCAGAGATCATCGGAACATTTGCGTTGTGTTATGTTGTACTCAATGTGGCAACTGCAAAAGGAACGGTTGGAAATATGTTTTACGGATTGGCAATAGGATTCACTGTATTGGCAATGGCGTATGCACTTGGTGGTATATCAGGCGGCGCTTTCAATCCTGCCGTGGCTATTGGTATTAGCTTTATGAAGCTGGCTGACTGGTCTAACGTTTGGGTTTACCTCGTTGGATGTTTTGGAGGTGGGGTGATCGCAGCGATCGTATTTAAAGTAATTAATGCAGACGATGTATAACTAACGGGGAAGCTGAGCCGTTAAAATTCACTATAAAAAAATTATCAACCATGTTGATTCATTCTTTATGAATCTGGGTGGTTGATTTTTTTTGAAAAAACTTTAATTGGTTATTGTAAGATTTGCACCCGGAGCTACCGTAAAACTTACACCGGCAGCGATCGATAATGTCCTGATCGTTGTACTTACACTTAACACGACAGTGCCACTATTGATGACAACATTTGTATTTGCATCTGGCACAGTGAGACAACTCCAGTTGCCGGGATTTTCCCAGCTGCTGTTTACAGCACCTGTCCAGGTATTTGAAAATTGAAGTGCAATATCCGGCCCGGTATTTCCATCTACGATACAATGATATTGGTAATTTAACCACGATGCCTGTGTATTATTAATGTGGAGCAGTTCGGAAGTTGTTCCGGTATAAACAGCATTGTCTACAAGATTGGTCCATCCAACACCTGTATTGATCTGCCATTGATAAGTATTACCAACAATATAAGAACCTAATATCGTATTGGCACCGATACAATCTGCACTAACATTGCCAATAAGATTTTGTAGTATCACGATCTGGTTAACTCCCCCTCCACCTGAAATATATTCAGGTTTACCATCACCATCCAGGTCAGAACCTACTACACTGAGAAACCATTGAGGAAAGGAAGTATTCCACTCAACAAATGAAGAAAAATTAAGATTACCTGCTGTACTCAGATTTTTTGCTGCTGCAGACCTCATATAATTGGTAAGAATATCCGGCTTGCCATCTCCATCAAGATCGGCGATAGCAAGTTTTTCCTGAGGAAGATATAAATTACCTGTCATGTGGATAGCAGGAGCAAATGAAATTGTGTTCCCAACGCTGGTATTGAGGTATAGGGAAGGCATGGGATTTCCTGTCCAATAATATTTCCATGAAACAACAATATCCTGCTTACCGTCTCCATCAAGATCTCCTACTGCAATATCAGTGGCCAGCCTGTTGGTAGATTCATCAGCATCCACCAGGTTAACCGGGGCAGCAAAGCTGATATTGCCGCCCGTGCTGGTGTTTTTTACGATCTTCATTTCACCAGAATATCCATTTGAAAATACTATATCGGTTAATCCGTCATTATTGAAATCAATAGGTTTTGCATGAGTATATAAATCGTCCCACTCGGGTGTAACTGGATAAGCCGGAAAATCCTGTCCATTGAAATTACTTTTAAGTACAACAACAGATTCATGTGCAATTACAAGAATATCCATTTTTCCATCTGCATTAAAATCAGCGACGCTCATTTCGGTAGCGCCTCCCGGATTATTTCCAAAATTGCCCCATATAAATGGTTGATACGAGGTCGAGCTTTTATAGATCTTAAGAGGACCATCGTCAATGCCAAGAATATCGGGTTTCCCATCCCCATCTATATCACCACTTGTTAACCGGCCTAAGTTATAAAGTGCGGGAAGGTCAAATAAATAATTAAAAGAAATGTTTCCTAGCTGGCAATTGTTTTTAAAAACAGTCAGCCTGCCTGGATCCTGGTTTGCTCCAATGAGTTCTGGTTTGCCATCATCATCAAGATCTGCGACTTCAACATCACCGGTGCATGGGTTAGGGAAACCAATATTAGAATATAGTGGAAAGCTAATTTTAGGGCCGAATGAATTACTTAAAAATGTAGGAGGAGCGCCATCAAATTTTACATTAAAGTAAAGTGATGAAGCAGCAACAAATCCGCCGGTTTCAACAGTAATGGGTTTGTAAGTTGCACATGGAGGTACTTTTACCGTAAGCGTTGTGCTGGTTGCAGACAATACCTGTGCTTTCACTGCGCCAAAAAATACAATATTATTTGCAGGGGTAGTATTAAAGTTGGTTCCGGTAATGGTTACAACAGATCCTACTTTTCCGGCTACTGGTGCGAATGAAATGATTCTTGGTTGTGCGATTGTTTTTAATGCAAACAGAAGGAACAAAATGAATAACATTTTCTTACTGAAGAAGCTGCCGTTGTACGGAGATGGTATCATACAGGAAGTTTACTATAATGAATATAAGCAAAATTTGTCACAGTGTAAATCTTTGTGATTATAGAGATTGTGTTTGAAAGAATTAATGTAAACCTTATATAACTAACGTTGAAGCTAAGCTGCCAAATGTTCAATATAAAAAATCTTATTAACTATATTGATTCATTTTTTAGCAAATAAAAATTTAATTGGTTATTGTAAGATTTGCACCGGCAACTACAGTAAAACTTACTCCGGCTGCGATTGATAATGTCCTGATCGTTGTACTTGTACTTAATACAACTGGCCCGGTATTGATAACTACATTGGTATTTGCATCCGGAACTGTGAGGCAACTCCAGTTAGCAGGATCTTCCCAGGCGGAGCTAACAGCGCCTGTCCAGGTATTGGAAAATCGCAACGTGATCAGCGGCCCTGCATTACCATCTACAATACATTGGTATTGGTAACCCGACCATGATGCCTGAGTATTATTAATATGCAGTAGTTCTGTAGTTGTTCCTGTATAATCAGCATTGTCTACAAGATTGGTCCATCCTGCACCCGTATTGATCTGCCATTGATAAGTGTTGCCTACAATATAAGAACCTAATATGGTATTAGCACCTAAACAATCGGCACTTACATTGCCAATAAGATTTGGAAGAATTCTGATCAAATTATCATTACCAATACCACCACCTGATATAAATTCTGGTTTGCCATCTCCATCCAGGTCCGATCCGATTACACTGAGTGCCCACCCTGGATAAAGGCCACCCCAGGTAACAAAAGGGGAAAAATTAAGATTACCGGGTGTACTCAAATTTTTGGCTGCAGCTGACTGGGTATACCCTGAAAGAATATCGGGTTTACCATCACCATCAAGATCTGAAATTGAAAGACAATCAGAATAAATAGCCGGACCTGTCATAATGCTGGCAGGTGCAAATGAAATTGTGTTGCCTACAGTAGTATTAAGATGTATTGATGGCATTGCTGAGCCGCCAAATGTATATTTCCAGGAAATAACAATATCCTGTTTGCCATCCCCATCCATATCCCCGATTTTGACATCATCGGCTATTCTATAAAGATCTGTGAGTGCATCAGTTAGTCTAATACCTGTAAAAGCAAAACTAATAGCACCCCCCGGCGTACTGGTGTTTCTTATAACATAGGTTTCTCCCGAAAATCCATCGGTATATACAACATCAGGTAATCCGTCATTATCTACATCAATTGGTCTTGCGATTTTAGCGCCACTATAAAACATGCCGGTAAGTTGGAAAGCTGGTTGCGAGGTAGTTTGCCAGGTATTTTTCATTGTATATACAGCGCCATCCGCAACAACAAGAAAATCAGTACGCCCGTCTGCATTAAAATCAGCGATACTTACATCTGTTACAAATCCTGGAGCTCCTGACAAACCAACTCCCCCGGTTGAGCTTAAATAAAACGCAAGGCCAGCATTATCCAAACCAATAATATCCGGTTTTCCATCCCCATTTATATCACCGGTTGTTAAACGTCCATAGTTTATAATAGTGGGCACATCGAATAGGGGACTAAAAGAAATATTCCCTAGCTGGCTGTTATTTTTATAAATATAATATTTACTTGGCGACTGGTTGGCTGCAATGAGTTCGGGTTTACCATCATCATCCATGTCAGCAACTTCTACGTCGCCGGTATATCCGGTGCTTCCACCACTATAAGGAGGCAGGGTAACATTAACCGGGGGGCCGAATGAACTACTTAAAAATGTGGGAGGAGCGCCATCAAATTTTAGATCAAAGTAAAGTGAGGAAGTGGTAACACGTCCACTTGTTGCAACAGTAATGGGTTTGTAAGTTGCAAATGCAGGTACTTTTACTGTAAGTGTAGTTGTAGTTGCGGACAATACCGTTGCTTTTACAGCGCCAAAGAAAACAGTATTGTTTGCAGGTATTGTATTAAAGTTGGTCCCGGTGATGGTTACAACAGATCCTACTTTCGCTGCTACTGGAGAGAAAGAAGTGATCGTTGGTTGTGCTACTGTTTTTAAAGTGAAAAGCAGGAAAAAAATGAACAGCATTTTCTTACCAAAGAAACTGATGTAGTACGGCGCTGGTATCATACAGAAAGTTTTCTGTAATGAATATAAAGAAAATTTTGCAGACTATGACTGAAAAACCTATGATTCTATCTTATCAAAACAACATTCCCTTTCATGTACTTTACCTTTCCCGTACGATCTGTACCTTTTAATGACCAGACATAATTACCTATGGGTTGTTTGTTTCCTTTATACTTACCATCCCATCCTTTGCTTATTTCACTTGTTTCATAAACCAGTTCTCCGTAGCGATTGAATACCCTGAAGTATTCGAGGTCTTTTATTCCTATTGGTGTAGGCCTGAAGATATCATTCAATCCATCATTGTTTGGCGTGAATGCTGATGGTACATAAAATGTTGGTCCCTTCAATACACGGAGCTTTATTGTGTCTAACGCAAAACAACCAATATCATCTATTACCATTAAAACAAAACTTGCATCATTGGTAAGTGTTGTCAATGGGTTTGCAATAAAAGGATCCGATACAAGTGTTGTTGGCGACCATTGATAATGTCCATTACCACTGCCGGATAATTGATAAGGAATATTGTATTCAGCATCTGCATCATCGCCTGCATCAGCAACTACCTGTGGTTGTATACCGAGATTTACGATTGCTGTATCAGCGCAGCCGTAATTGTTGATGGCGATAAGTTGATAAGTTCCTCCAACAGTTATATTCGAAAGATCCGTAACAGGCAACTGATTAAGCGTCCATCCAGCCTGCAGGCCGGTAACATTGAAAATGCTTGATAGGTCAGCAGATCTGCCAAAACATATCCTGAGATCATTATCGGGGCCAAGCGCTGGTTTGCTGTTAACCGTGACAGTTATGGTAGCTCTGGGCCCTTCGCAAAAGCCATTTGACTGGCTCACATAATAATTGGTAGTTCCTGGAATTGCGGACGATGGAATTGGTGCATCGGTAGAACCTGTTAAACCAGTAACAGAATTGTACCATAATAAATGGCTGCCCGGCGTAGTAATGGTTGCTGTAAGTGCAGCTGTTGTTTCATACTGGCAATACACAATCGGGGATGTTACTGCAGGCAATGCAGGTGTAATGTTTACAGTTAAATTCAATGTTGCGATAGAATCACAACCTGCCGAACTTGTAAGTGTAGCAGTATAAGTACCGCTGGTATTTAAATTTTGTCCATTCCATATATACGGCAGATCTGCGGAGCAAATACTGAAATTTGTTGTACTGCTTACTACCGGGTTAACTACAAGATGAAGTGTGGCAATAGAATCACAGCCTGCTGCACTTGTAAGTGTTACGGAGTAATTTCCTGTTGCATTGTATTGTTGCCCGTTCCATGAATAGGGTAGATGATTGGAACAGGTAGTAGCATTCATAGAGCCAGAAACAACAGGATTGATAATTAAATTCAGTGTAGCAACAGAATCGCAACCGCTGCTACTTGTAAGCGTTATATTGTGTATTCCTGCTGTTGAATAATTCTGACCATTCCATGAAAACGGCAATTGGTTGGAACATGTGCTTGCATAGGTATTGCTTGTAATAGTAGGATTAACATCCAAGATAAGGTTTGCAATTGAATCACATCCTGCAGCATTCACAAGCACAACATTATAATTTCCTGCACCTGTATAAGGTTGTCCGTTCCAGCTATAGGGAAGCTGTGTGCTGCAGATGGTTGTATTTGTTGTACTGCTGCTTGTTGTATTCACCTGTAAATTCAGGATGGCTATTGAATCGCAACCCATGCCGGTTGTAATGATGACCTGGTAAGTACCGGTTGCGGAATAATTGTTTCCGTTCCAGCTATAAGGTAATTGATTGTTACAGGTAATAATATTGGTAGTGCTGGTTGCAGGAGTAATTACAGAAAGATCAAGGGTTGCAATTGAATCGCACCCGCTGCTACTGGTGAGTGTTATATTATAAATACCGGCTACAGGATAATTGTTCCCGTTCCAGTTATAAGGCAATTGGTTATTACAAATGCTAACTGCAGTATTACTTGTTGTGGTTGCATTTGCTAAAAGGATCAATGTGGCTATTGAATCGCAGCCCGAACTGCTCGTTAATGTTACGGTATAAGTTCCACCCGTTGAATAACTGTTCCCATTCCATGTATATGGCAATTCATCCACGCAGGTATTTATATTGGTGGTGCTGCTAACAACTGAATTGGCTACGAGATTTAATGTTGCAATTGAATCACATCCGCTGGAACTTGTTAGTGTTACAGTATAAATTCCACTGGTTGAATAATTATTTCCATTCCATGTATAAGGTAATTGGTTATCGCAAATACTGATATTGGTTGTACTTGCAACAGTTGCGTTCGCAGTAAGGTTCAAAGTTGCAATTGAATCACATCCGCTGCTACTGGTAAGCGTAACTGTATAAGTACCGTTGGCTGAATAAGTATTTCCATTCCAGCTATATGGTAGTTGATTGCTGCAAATAACAACATCAGTTGTACTGGCTACTGTTGCATTTGCAAACAGGATCAATGTTGCAATTGAATCACAACCGGCACTGCTTGTTAATGTAACCGTATAAGTTCCTGCAGATGGATAACTATTTCCATTCCATGTATAAGGTAATTGATTGGTACAAATACTTAAGTTGGTTGTGCTGGTTGTAATTGGTATTTCAGAAAGATTCAACGTAGCAAGCGAATCACATCCGCCGGTACTGGTAAGCGTTACCTGGTAAGAGCCTGCCGTAGCATAACTATTTCCATTCCATGAATAAGGAAACCCGTTATTACAGATAGCAGTATTGGTAGTACTTGTTATTTGCGGCGATACGGTAAGATTCAATGTTGCTAAAGAATCGCATGCCCCTGTGCCAGCCAGTAATACTGAGTAAGTACCTGCTCCATTATAAGTATTTCCATTCCATGTATATGGCAATTCATTATTGCAAATAATAAGATCTGTTGTGCTTGTTACATATGGCGCAATGGTAAGGCTCAGGATCGGAACTGAATCACAGCCATTGGCATTGTGCATCGTTACCGAATAAGTTCCGGGTGTTGAATAATTATTTCCGTTCCATTGATACGGTAACTGGCTGCTGCAAAGCGAAACATTGGTGGTGGAAGTAAGGATATCTGTTACAACAAGATTTAGCACTGCAATCGAATCACAACCATTGCTGCTGGTAAGCAGCACCGGGAATGAACCTGCCCCGGGATAACTATTGCCGTTCCATGTAAAGGGTAATTGATTTGTGCAGATGGTCAGATCAGTTGTACTGGTCACTGCTGTACCAACATTAAGATTTAAAGTTGCGATAGAATCACATCCACCGGAACTGATCAATGTAACATTATAGGTTCCGCCGCTATTGTAATTATTCCCGTTCCAGTTATAAGGCAATTGTGTGTTGCATATGTTTACATCTGTGATACTTGTTTGAACCGGGCTCACTGTAAGGTTAAGTGTTGCAATTGAATCACAACCTGCATTTGTTGTCAGGGTTGCCGTATAAGTTCCCGGCGCAGGACAACTGGTTCCATTCCATGTATACGGCAATTGGTTATTACAAATTGAAAGATTGGTAGTGCTTGTTAAGAATGATGAAACTGCAAGATGTAAAGTTGCGATCGAATCGCAACCATTACTGCTGGTAAGTGTTGCAGAATAAGTTCCTCCGCTTGAATAAGTGTTTCCATTCCAGCTGAAAGGTAATTGTGCGTTGCAAATGCTAAGATCAGTTGTGCTTGTACCAACCGGGTATACCAATAGGTTTATTGTTGCAATGGAATCGCAACCGGTTGAACTTACAAGTGTGGCTGTATAAGTGCCACTGCTATCATAATTATTGCCGTTCCATGCAAATGGTAATTGATCACTACAGATCGTAAGATTTGTTGTACTGGTTGCAAATGCGCCGACTGCAAGATTAAGATTAGCAATAGAATCACAACCAAACACGCTTGTTAGTGTTACAGCATATGTTCCTGCCGTGTTATAAGTATTTCCATTCCATGTATAAGGAAGATCATTACTGCATACTGCAACATTTGTAAAACTTGGTATAACAACCTGAATAACCAGGTTCAATGTATCTACTGAACCACAAAAGCTGATATTAACCGGCGGGTCAAAAGAATAAGTTCCTCCTGCTGAGAATGTGTGACCATGCCATGTGAATGGAAGTGCTTCCGGGCATATGATCACCGTATCAGCATTTGTCTGGGGTGTTGTTACATTAAGATTTAATGTTGCAATTGAATCGCAGCCGGCAGCCGTAACAAATGAAGCTGTATAAATGCCGCTGGTATTATAGTTGTTCCCGTTCCAGTTATAAGGCAGTTGGGTATTGCAAATGCTGTGGTTTGTTGTACTGGTTAAAAAGCTCACTACAACCAAATGAAGTTTTGCAATGGAATCACAGCCGCTACTACTGGTAAGCGTTACCTGGTAATTGCCGGCAGCTGCATAACTATTCCCATTCCATGTATAAGGCAACTGGCCGGTACATACGGTTTTATTGGTTTGGCTTGTAACGGCAGTGGTAACTGTTAGAACAAGCGTTGCTATAGAATCACACCCGGAAGTACCCATAAGGTTTACATTATAGCTGCCCGCCGCCGCATAACTATTCCCATTCCAGGTGTACGGCAATTGATCAGCACACACGGTTTGTGTGGTTGTACTGCTTACAGTCGAATTGGTTGCAAGGTTCAATGTAGCCACGGAATCACATCCATTGGCTGCTATCAATGTGATTGAATAAGTTCCTGCAGTGGGATAAGTATTGCCATTCCAATGATAAGGCAGTTGGTTATTACAGATCGTAATATTGGTAGTACTTGCTGAAACAGGTTTTATCGTGAGGTTCAATGTTGCTATGGAATCACAACCTGCCGAACTTGTAAGTGTAGCAGTATATGTTCCTGAACTATTATAATTGATCCCGTTCCAGTTAAAGGGCAGTTGATTAATGCAAATGATTTTGTTGGTCGTGCTTGTTACAACATCATTCACGGTTAAACTCAATATAGGTACTGAGTCGCAACCATTGGAACTGGTTAACGTCACGGAATAGGTTCCTTCTGCAGAATAATTATTTCCATTCCACTGATAGGGTAATTCATTGTTGCATATAACAACATTTGAAATACTTGTTCCAACGTTGATGACGGAAAGTTGAAGTGTAACGATAGAATCCAATCCATTACTGCCGGTCAATGTTGCCTGGTAAGTGCCAGCTGTAAGGCAGGTAATGCCATTCCATAAATAAGGTAATTGGTTATTGCAAATGGTAATGTTCTCTGTAGTTGATAAAAGCTGACCGGTTATTTCTACACCTTGTGAAACCTTATTTGCCTGGGAAAAGGCAGTAAAGAAAGATACCATTGATAATAGTATTCCCGGGAAAATTCTAAGGATATAAGTTTTGTTTTTCATAACCTGTTAACCATGCTGACCGGAGGTCTCGGTTCAGAATAGCCATCTTTCAAGATCGTAGAACAATAAAAATAACTAAAAAACAAACAGTAAACTTTTGCGCAATGCTGCATGTAATATCACTATCACAAAATTTGATTTGATTGCTTATCTTACAGGATCGGCGACAGGACTGGATTTTAATGTATACGATTCATTTTCAGAACAGTAACAAATGATTGAATTTATAAAGCTTTCTTTCCAGCACAGTGGGATCCGAAGCTTGGAATTCACGTGACTTGAAGTCGCGGC
>JADMIO011121637.1_pt1 | contig 98829 bp, 83 predicted proteins | sample 8958161 | NCBI WGS metagenome assembly JADMIO01 (sample SAMN16585339, study PRJNA669376) | soil metagenome | isolation source: Crop rotation soil | place: USA: Cullars Rotation, Alabama | collected 2011
CGCGACAACTTGTCCACGTGGAATTCTAAGCTTAGGATCCCAATGTGCTGGAAAGCCATGCAAAGTCAGAGGCCAGTGCAATACCAACCCGGTCTGCCCCTGAAGTAGTATTATCATAATCTCCTCCAACAAACCTCACCTCATTCTGACTGATGGTTACGTTCTCTTCTTCGCGAACATTGATACCACCCTGACCGATCTCGTCAACTCCAAATGAAGATGGTCCGATAGTATTATTGCTGAAAATGTTGCCGAGGTTAGGGTTGGTAGTAGAACCACCGCGGCTCACTATCGCAAATCTCAGTTTAGTGAAAGTATTTCCTGTTACGGTGATATTATCATTGTCGTTACCTGCTGTTTGACCGGTCACAGTGGTTCCCAATGCTGTACCGCCCGAGATCACGATACCAAATGTGGCGGTTGTACTGGAATTCTGATCAACACCACCCTTGATACTTACATTCTTGATGGTATTGTTAGAAGCGCCATTTCCTGCTGCGGTAGAATTGATCCAAACAACAGTAGAGCCCGCCCCTGTACCTGTATTCTGAAGTGTGAGGCTGGTTCCTCCGCTATTGATACCATCGATCGTAACAAATTTATTTCTGATCCTGATCAATGCATTTGCAGAAGATGCACCTGTAATAGCTGCAGCAAAACCCGCGGCAGGACGGATAAGCAGGGTATTGGTTCCCTGCGTTGCATTGCCTGTAATATTGATCGGGAATGTTTCACCTGAGGAATTGTATGCGTTGGTGAGCATAAATGTAACATTACCCGTGATACATGCAGAATTATATGCAGTTGTTGCCTGGGTAAGATTTGTATAATCACCACCGGTTCCTACGGTGTAAGTTCCATTCATGAATGATGTTACTCTCGTTACTGCCGGAGTCAAATTGTCATTGGATGGGTTAATGTCCCCACCGATCACACTTGTACTTGCGTTGAAAGTGTAACTCGCAGGATTTGACATATCGATCGGGAATGGCATTGTTATATTCATGGTAGTACCCGCAACGAAAATGCCTGAATTCAAAACCACATTACTATTATATCCATAAGGTGATGCTGTAACAAATACCACAACCGGGTTAATACTCATATCAATATCCACTGACCCGAAGTTTTTGATCTGTACTGTAACAGTTTCCGTTGCTCCATAGCAACCTCCTGAGGCAGGTGGATTGATCAAAGAAACCACACCTACATCCGCTCCAACAATACCTACATATTCATCTGCACCTATATCAGGTGTTCCTGGATTTCTTGTATCATTATCGATATCATCAGTAATGGAAATAGGGGTAGCTTTTCCGTCAACCCATGTTACATACTGTGATATATGCAGGTCGGTAGGTGAAACAAATCCTGGTTCTTTATTGATACTGTGATTATCTGAGCCTGAAGCTGATTGCCAGCCGGCAAGAGTTGGATATAAGGTTCCAGCAGTATTGCTTCCTTTACTTCCAACGTTCGCAATTGTATTCGACGGATTAACGTAAAGATCATTGTAGTCTGATCCTCCGGCTCCCCATGAGAATGAGGCAGGAGTTCCAATATCCACACTCGCAATTGTAGGCGCGCTTGATGAGAACAGATCATTAACGATGATATTGTTCTTTATTGTTAGGTCGGTCGCCGCCGTAACGAACACTCCAAAATTCCTCACAGAGCATGCAGTTGCGGATGGATTAGGATCAACGTCACCCGCGGAATAGATACTATTGTAAACGATCTGGTCGGCTACACCCGCAGCAACACCAATGATGGCAGTCTGATCACCGGAAGTACCATTGGCCTTCACATTGTAGATCATGTTATTTGATACCACATTGTTTGTTGGATTGGTACCATCTGTTCCGGCAAGGATGATCGCTGAAGCCGAAAACGTTCTCTCGTCAACTATGTCATGTATCTTATTCTTGCTGATCACGATATTCTTCGCGTAAACTGAGGTGGGTGTCCATGTAAAATCAGTTGCGAGGGAAATACCTACTCTGTCTGTACCACTTGTAGTATTTGCAAAATCACCACCTATGAAACGGATCTCATTCCCGGTGATCATTGCATTTTCTTCTTCTCTAAGTGTAATTCCTCCCACACCAATCTCATCAGCGCCGAAGGCTGAAGGTCCGATGGTATTATTACTGAATACATTCTGCAGGTTTGGATTGGTAGTTCCGCCACCACGTGATATAATACCGAATCGCAATTTTGTGAATTCATTATTGGTGATGGTGTTGTTATCATTATCATTACCTGCAGACTGACCAGTTACTGATGTACCAAGAGTGGATCCTGATATCACAATACCATTAGTGACAGTGGTTGAAGCATTCTGAGCCACGCCACCTTTGATCTTTACATTCTTGATTGTATTGTTTGTTGCACCCAGGCCCAGACCCTGAGATGCAAGCCAGATAACTGTTGCACCACCTGTGGAACTTGTATTTTCAAGGGTCAGACTTCTATCAGTTCCACTACTGTTGGATCCATCGATCACAACATTGTCAGCCCCATTCAGTTTGATCAGTGCAGTTCCTGAAGAACCAGAAACCGTTGCGGTTGTACCATTATCCGGACGGATAGTTAACGGATTTGCTCCATTGGCCGGATTTACATTGATGGTGATGGGGAATGTTTCGGTATTAGAGGTATAAGTTGAGGTTAATCTGAATGTGACAGGACCTGTTACACAACTTGCATTGTTGAAATCATTCACCGCTGCGGTAAGTGTTGTATAATTTCCACCAACACCAACTGTATAATCACCGCCCATAGTTAGAACAGTTCTGGAAACAGCCGGCGATAAATTGTTGTTTGCGTTGTTCACATCTCCACCAAGAACGGAAGTAGTAGCATTGAATACAATGGTACCGTTCGTTGACATGTCGATGGTAGAAGGCATGGTAACCATCAGTGTGGAGTTTGGTGCGATCACTCCTGAATTAAGGTTAGTACTGCTTGAATATCCATTAGAAGCAGTTACACTAACAGTAACACTGTAAGTGCCAAAATCAACCGGAATGCTTCCATAATTTTTGATAAGTACTGAAACAGGTTCAGCATTGGTATAACATCCGGAAGCCAATGGTGTAAGCAAAGAGAAAACTCCAAGATCATTACCTACAACAAGCAGATATTCATCCGCCCCGATATCCGGAGTACTTGCATGCCTTGTGTTTCCATCAATATCATTTGTTACAGAAACAGGAGTTCCTTTTGCATCTACTGCGTTGGCGGTTGGACTGATATGCAGATCCGTTGGAGAAACGAAAACTGGATCTACCGCGATCGAATTCATATCCAGACCAGAAGCTGCCCTCCAGTCTGCCAGGGTTACATAGGATGTGTTATTATAAAATGCTACGTTATTTGTTGCATTTGTTGAGTTGGTATAGAAATCATTGTAATCCTGAATTGTGGATGTTGAAGTAGAGGTGGCTTTTGAATAATATGCCCAAACGTTTCCTGTACCTGATGCAGCACCCACTCCAGCAATGCTGAAGATATTATCCCTGATATCGGGATTAGTACTGGTAGTAGTAAGATTTGCGTCACCATTAGCGAATGCTGCGGCTAATGGAGTGTTGGTGGAATTACTAAGTTGTCCGGTCAGGTGAATGGAATTATAATAAAATTTATCACCATAGCCCGCACCCGCAAGCATTCCTGTAAGATTCCAGGTTGTACTGGTACCACTTGTTGTAACATCATAAACAAAGTTATTTGCTACTACTGCGTTTGATGGATTCCCTGCAGTTGTATAAGTTGAACTGCTGAGCCCCATACCATATACCCTGGCAGCAGTACTGGTTCCGGTATACCTGATATTGTGAACCTTATTTCTGAGTGCCTGTCCATTTTTAAAGTCGAGCAAACGGATACCGAACATCGCGGATGTAGAAGTTCCCTGAACATTCTGAACATCGTTCCCGGTAACCTGGAGACCACTTTGCCTGTCGGCCCAAATACCTGCAATATTGAATCCTTCGCCGGCGGTTGCTGTTCCTACTGTATTATTTGAAACAACGTTATTATCATCGGGAGTTGCCGCTCCATATCCAAAGAACAGTATTCCATACTGTGACTTGCGAAGGAGGTTATTATTAAGCGTGTTGTTGCTGTTTTTTTCCAGGCCCGCGGTGGTTATCCCAATAGTAGTACTACCTCCAATATGGATCCCTGAAAGAGGGGCTGTTGAAGAACTACCCTGTATGATACAGTTTTTGATGGTATTATTATTTGCACCGTTACCCAGGGCCTGGGACGCGATCCAGACCACAGCATTACCACTAGTAGTTGTGCTCTGATTTTCAATGGTCAGACTTCTGTCTGTTCCTCCACTGTTTGATCCATCTATTATTACATTATCAGCTCCATTAAGCTTGATTATGGCAAGGGCTGAATTCCCCGTGATCACAGGAGTTGCCCCGGCATCCGGACGTACAGTTAGTGGATTTGATCCGTTCGCCGGGTTAACGTTAAATGTGATCGGGAAGGTTTCTCCGGATGAAGAATAAGTATTCGTAAGCTTATACGTGATAGGAGAAACAATGCAGGTTGTAGCATTAAAATCATTTAGAGCTGCAGTGAGATTGGTATAATTACCACCTACTCCTACGGTATAGGTGCCACCCAAAACCAACCGGGTGATCTGTGGAGTGAGTGCATCATTCCCCGGGTTCACGTCTCCGCCGGCCACGCTTGTGGTAGCATTGAATGTATAGGTTGCAGGAATGGTCATATTAATTGTTGCAGGCATGGTAACTGTTAATACACCGCCCGATGGTAATGAACCAGAGTTAACCACAAAGCTGCTGTTATAACCGGTTGATGTTGTAACAGTAACGGTTACATTATTTGTGCTGAAGTTAGCTGTGCTGCTTCCCTGATTTTTAATTACAACCGTAACTGGTTCTGCGGCGGTATAACAGCCTGAAGCTGCAGGAGCCGTCATTGAAACAACTCCCACATCAGTACCGATCAAAAATGCATATTCATCTGCTCCGATATCAGGAGTAGAAGCATCCCTTGCATCACCGTCAATATCTGTAGTTATAGTGAGTGGAGTTGCTTTGGCATCAACATTATTCCATGCCGGACTAATGTGCAGATTTGTTGGGGATATGAACATCGGATCAACTGAGATGGAGTTACCATCAATACTGGCTGCAGGTGGTGTGGTAAAACCAGACTTCCATGTAGCGATTGTTGCGCCATTTGTTGCATTGGCAATTCCAACAAAACCATTAGTGGTATTTGCCACATAATAATCATTGTAATCGCATCCTGATCCGGAAGCTCCAAAGGTAGTGGCAGATGTTGTGCGGATACATGCATGCACGGCAACCCCGGTTTGTGCACCTGTAAAGTTTGCCATGATATTATTTCGCACATTAAGAATGGTAGTAGATCCTCCCGTTTCGAGACAAACATTTGAAATGTTCGGTGAGCCACTTCCGTCTATTCTAATTGAATTATAATTTACATTGTATATGGATGTTGCTGCTCCTGAACCAAGCAAAATACCTTTCATTTGGCGGGTAGAGGATGCAGATCCTGTGTAGGCTGATGTAATATCGTAAGCAAAGTTATTGAAGGCATTCAGCGTATGCGTACCGGTAGACGAAAGGGTAAGCTCAAAGGCATTTTGCCCAGATGTGCTGCTGGTACTGGTATTTCTTATGCCATAGACCTGGTTATTATACACATTATTATTAGGTCCCTGAGCATTTAACACATAAATACCTCTGTTAGTTCCTGAGCTCGTAACATTTCTTACTGTCACAAATGAAATTGAGATATTGGACTGATTTGCTGCCTGGATCCCAAAGGTAGTTCCACCTGCACCTATGTCGCCATTAGGGATTCCGGTATAGGCCGCCCCAACTATTGTTTGCCCTCCCGGAAGTGTACTAAGAACATTATTTTGATCCAGCAATCCCGCTGTAGATGTTCCACCATTGAAGAATATTCCGGAGAATGAATTATACACCTGGATATTATAATACTGATTGCTTTCATTAGCTCCCGAAATATTTGTTGCATTTACCCCACCGCCAAGGCTACCAGATGTTTGCAAAAGCCCAACCGTAGTTGTATAGGCTCTGTTCATAGTGATGGTAGCATTCTTGATTACAATATTCTTGGCTCCGTCAGTTGCAGATGCATTCCGGATCAGATAACCGTATTCAATAGCTGTGGAACCTGCTGTAAATTCAGCTGTTTTAACATCTATCCCGTCAAAAGTTATATAATCACCGCCATTGATAACTATAATACCGTCGGATATATTAGAGAAGGAACTACCCTGAGTAGCCAAAGTAGGGCCCCAGTTTCCGGTACCTGTGGCAATGATCAAAGGATTTGCTCCCGCACCATTTTTTTGAAATACGATAGGATTAGCGGGAGTACCTGTAGCTGTTAGCGCCAAAGGAGTTTCATTAAAAACTGTACCCGGAGTAACATTGAAAGTAACTCCATTGCTTCCAACTCCATTAGCATTCAGTGCGGCAATAGCCTTACCAAAATTAGAGTAATCCCCAGACGGTCCTATGGTCTTGGTTCCGGTTAAAGGGGAAGGAACAGCTGATGTAACTACTACATTGTCGATAGCCCCGGGAGGATTTGTACCTCCGGAACCATCGTCATTCCAGGTAAATACAAGATATCTTGTGCCGGCACCTGCCAGTGATGCAGGTAACACTACGGAAGCATTTGTAAAGTTAGGACCTGCATTGAAGGCTACGGGTATCTGTTCTGCAGTGGTGGGTAATGTATTGGAGGTTGGTATGGTACTCCTTACAGATACACGGATATAATCCCACGTGGCCGTAGTGAGATGTTCGCCCACTCCTTTCCAGTCAAAGTTCAGAATGATGGCAGTCTCTCCTGCGGGAACGTTTATAGCTACATAAATATGGCTGGCCTCAGAATTGGAATTACTGTAAGAATAGGTAACTCCGTTATCCTGGGAGATGTAAGCCGATTTGGTACCACTGGCTGCGGTAGCACTACCGATCGCCCATTTGTTTGTACTCGCATTTGCAAACTGCCAGTTTGTTAAGTCGCCAGATTCAAAATTTGAATTAACAAGGGTGGTTTGAGCCTCAACTCCAGTAAACGTAACTAATGATAGTAGTAGAAGATAGATATTCCTCATAAAAGTGTTTGGTTGTTTAAAAAGAGATGAACAAGATATACAAATATTACCAACCGCGAACAGCCATCAGCATTAATTTGAAATTTTTTTTTCAAACTCATTAATTGGCTGAAACTAAAGCGGGTATTAGCTCTTAAGGAAATTATCCTTACTCACTGATAATGATGGTAGAGCAAAAAAAAGCCCCGGTTTTCCGGGGCTTTTCAGAAAAAAAATAGTTATTGTTTGGATATTCTTTGCATCAGGGTTTCGCTATTTAGAACCACTCTGATAAAATAATTTCCGGAAGCAAATCTTCTCATGTCAACCCCGATCTGGTTGTTTCCAGCGTTAACATTTTCGGATTGCGAAAGCAACGTTTTTCCATTGATGTCAATTACAGAAACACCGGCTTTTCCGGCAGATTCCGTATAGACATTGATCCTGGCAACGTCACTAACTGGATTAGGGAAGATGTTAACCATAACTGCTCCGTCATTTTTCACGATCCTTATCTCACTATATCTAACCAGGCCATTGATATCTATCATTTTAAGGCGATAATAATTCACTCCCTTTGCAGGTGAAAGATCGGTGAACTGATAATTTGCACTGCCTGAAGCTGTAACTTTTCCTATTGTAAGATAATCAATGCCATTGCCGCTTCTTTCAACTATATAATCCTTCAAATTAAGTTCCTGTGACAGATACCACCGCAGATCATTGGCATTTCCAGCGCGGCGGGCATCAAAGGAAGATAGCGTAACAGGAACTACAAAAGCAGCTTCATCGCCTCCCATTGAAGGCTGTGTTGAGCTTCTACCCTGACCGTCATAATCCGTTGTGATTCCACCTGCCGGTGTACCGCGTAAGTTAGGGTCGGTCAGAGAGGCGCCAGCCAGATGCAGATCGCCATTATTAGGATCGGTAAAGGTTACATTCACTGATTTGGAATTTGCATCCTGTGCACTTGCCGCCTGGTAGGTTGGCAGGTCCATTGGAGTAGCTCCCCAAAGAACAGCATTGGTAGGAGTTGAACTATAAAAGTCATTATAATTTGATGTAACACCCGTTGGCGAAGTTGTATAAGTATTCCCGTATCCATAATGATTACCTCCTCCTGATCTTGTGTTGATAAACAGATTGTCTTTTAGATCCATTGGAGTGAGAATGGTATTTGCAAAGGCTTCCGTTCCCCGGAGGAAGGCAAGGGTGGATTTGTTGTTTCCTCCCGCACCTGCGCCAGTGATCAGAACGCTATTGAAGTAAAAGTTGATCGGACCGGTGGCGTTGAAATTATTCATGATCCCGGCAAACTGGGTATTGGTGGTCTGACCATTTCCAAGCGTAATGAAGTTATTCGCAAAAGTTGAGGCTGCAGTGGCAGCTCTGATGTTTATACCCGTTACGAATGGAATTGTGGTAGCTCCACTGGCTGCATTCCTTAGATCATAGATCTTATTCCGTGTCACATTATACACTCCATTGGAAAAATATAGTCCTGCAACAGCAGTAGCTATATCTCCTGTATTTGATCCATTCAGATTATTAATGGTGTTTTGAGAAACAACCTGAACATCGCCGTTCCCCGTACCCACTGCAAAGCCTGAAAAATATACTCCTGCCACAACAGGGTTGGTTATTGAGGCCAGAGTAGAGTTTGCAGTAAGATTGTTTATGGCGTTCCCTGTGATATTGATCTTGGGATATAGAGGAGAAGTGGCGGTACCGGCTGTATTAATATTCATGATACCCCGTATCCATGTAGTACCTGTAGTAAAGGAGGTGCTTATGGTATTGATGTTATTTCCTGTAACATTGAAAAGGGGATTGGATATAGCCGTTGCGCTGAGGCCGGCTGCGGAAGATGTTTCCATACGGATGCCCATATACTGAACGCTTCCTGTTCCACCCGCACTAACAGTTATGTTGGAAATGGTGTTATTGGTGATATTGAAGGTTGGAGTAACGGTAGAAGCCGTTGCAGTAACTCTTCCGTTTGCATGAATACCCTGACCGAGTGCTGAACCCGTAGTGTTATTCAATGTAATATTTGATACCGTATTGCCAGTCACCGTAGTGGTACCGTTATATCCCCCAATGAATACAAAGATCCCGGCATTTGCAAACGAGCCTCCAGCCAGGCTCCAGGTAACACTGATATTCCTTACAATGTTGTTTGAAATTGTATTTCCCGCTCCGCCCGTCTCAATATCCATTCCGATGAACCCCAGTGCTACGGTGGCGGAATTAAGTGTGAGCGTTCCGGTTGCACCAGCTGCGGTACCTCCTACAAAATTTCCTGTGATGGAATGAAAATCACTGGTATAGGCCGGAATTACAACCAATCCATAAAAAATACCCTGAACAGTACTGTTCCTTGTTACCGTTTGATAGAAACTATTACCGGTGATGGTCCAGTCAGTACTTCCCGAAATATACGCGCCATATGTGCTACCTGTGGTTTGATTATTATCATAAAAATTATTATTCCTCAGCGTATCACCACTATTCATGATCGCCACGCTGGCTGTACTTCCGGCAGAATAAAAACATTCAAAGGCAAGCGATGTGCCATCGATATTACATCCTTCAATTTTGTTATTATCGTTACCGGTAGTAGTTCCTGTTCCAAAAAATACAACGGCTGAAGAAGCTGATGAAGTTGCGCCTTTGATGGTGGTATTACGAATTATATTCTTGGTTGCATCAGCCTGAAGCGTAACCGTGTTTCCGCCTGTACTTGAATTGTACAGGGTGAGCTGATTGTTGCCCTGGAAAGTTACTTTGTCGGCTCCGTTCAGATTGACAAGCGCCCCTGCAAAGTTCCCGCTAATGGTAGCAGGCGCCAGCGTGTTGATGATCACCGTGTCATAATTGGCGGAGCCCGATAAGCTGGCATTGAGGGTTGCTGAAGCCGCTTCACTGGTAGAACCGGAAATTGAAATGGTGATGGTACCCTGGTGCGTTCCGGCATTGATCGCGTCAAATGCGTCCTTTAAAGTTGTATAAGAAGCAGCAGGGGTTGGACCAGCTGTTGCTACAAGCGATAGCTGGGCATTTGTGGTTGAGGCAATAACACTGAAAATAAGTGCAGCGTAAAATTTTTTCATCTAAATGAGGGTTTATTTAATTATAGATCATGGGGATCCAATGGAAATTGAAATTATGCTGGTATTACGGAAGGGATATCAGAACCGTGATTCTATAGGATAGGTTAGCTTTGGAACAGGCAATTTACTGGCTTTTTAATTGCTGTCCAAACAATCAGAAGCACAATTTGATGAAAGGAAACCGACTTCAACATGAAACATCTCCCTACCTGCTCCAGCACGCCCACAATCCCGTGGACTGGTACCCCTGGGGCGATGAAGCACTGGAAAGAGCTGTAAAAGAAGATAAGCCGATACTTGTAAGCATAGGCTACTCGGCCTGCCACTGGTGCCATGTGATGGAAAGGGAAAGTTTTGAGGACGATGAAACAGCCCGGATCATGAATGAGCATTTCATTAATATAAAGATCGACCGGGAAGAAAGACCCGACCTGGATCATATCTATATGGAGGCTGTTCAGATGATCGCCGGAAACGGAGGGTGGCCTCTGAATGTTTTCCTTACCCCAGATAAAAAACCATTTTACGGAGGTACTTATTTTCCTCCCGTAAGAGCATTCAACCGCGCCTCATGGAAGGAGGTCTTAAAAGGGGTTAGCGCTCTCTTCAAAGACAGAAGAAGTGAGGTGGAAGAACAGGCTAAGGATCTGACGGGTCAAATCACTAACGCTAACGCATACACGAAATTTTCAGAAGGGAGTGATGATCTTCTCCTTTCCGGAAAAGATGCCAGGGAAATATTTGAAACAATAATGAAACAGGCGGATACGCAGTGGGGCGGATTCAGCCATGCGCCTAAGTTTCCCCAGACCTTCATCATAAATTTTCTCCTGCGGTATCATCATTATACAAGTGACCGGGCAGCGCTGGATCATGCCCTGCTTTCTCTTGATAAGATGATCGAAGGCGGGATCTATGACCAGCTTGGCGGAGGTTTTGCAAGGTATTCAACCGACCGTGAATGGCTGGCTCCGCACTTTGAAAAAATGCTCTATGATAATGCACTCATCATTATTTCTTTGAGCGATGCTTACGCGCTCACGAAAAGGGAAACTTACCGTATGATAGTAGAGGAAACCGTAGGGTTTATTCAAAGAGAATTGATGAACGAGGCTGGAGGATTTTATTCTGCCCTCGATGCCGATAGCGAAGGCGTTGAAGGAAAATTCTATGTGTGGACTTATGAGGAAGTAAAGGAAATCCTGGGAGAACATGCAGAAGAATTTTGTAAGTATTACGATATCACGCCCGAAGGCAATTGGGAAGGGAAGAGTATACCTCGGAGGTACCTCCGAGGCACCTCGGAGGCACCTCCGAGGCACCTCCGAGGTGAGTTGTTGGAACACCGCAACAGGAGGGTAAGGCCGCAACTGGATGATAAGGTGTTACTGGGATGGAACGCACTTATGATCATTGCGTTATGTAAGGCAAGTGCGGTTTTTTCAGTTGGTGAATACAGGGACCTTGCGATCAGGAATTACCGTTTCATCGCCCAAAACCTGCAGGACAAAAATGAGCCACTGAACTATTACCATACCTGGAAAGAAAACAAGCCAAAATACCCTGCCTTCCTTGAAGATTATGCAAGCCTCATTCATGCCTGTATCGCCTTGCAGGAGCTTACTTCAGATCAGGAGTATCTGCTTCATGCGCGGGAACTCACGGAACACGTGATCTCAAAGTTCAAGGCCCCCGAAGGTGATTTTTATTTTACATCCAGTGATCAGAAGGATGTTCTGTTAAGAAAAAAGGAGATCTATGATGGCGCTGTTCCCTCAGGCAATTCATCCATGGCAGCCGCTTTGACTTATTTGGGGATAACTTTCGGGGAAAATAAATTCAGAGAATTAGCTCTACAAATGCTGGGGAATTACAGGCATATCATTGCGAAGTATCCAACATCCTTTGGAAACTGGCTCAATTTGCTGATGGATCTTTCGGTAGGATTCAATGAGGTTGTGATCACGGGGAGGCAGTCCGGCAGTTTAAGGGATGAATTCCTAAAAGAATATATCCCAAATAAGGTGTTTCAAAGTGTTGATGGGACTGGGTTTCAGGCTGATCAATTTCCATTGCTTGACGGCCGGGCCGGCAACGGGGATCCCAAAATTTTCGTATGCAGGGATTACACCTGTGCGCTCCCGGTTTGCACCGTAAAAGAGGCTCAGGAGCAAATTGTTAAGAAATTCTGAATATGGAAATAGGTCAACAATATAAAAGGGTGGTCCCTCGTTGATGGAAAAGGCAGATGAACAAAGGATTTCAATGCAATCGTTCTCAAGCCTTATCCAAACGAAATGTTATAAAAACTTTAAGATTTCAGAACCCTAAAGCACTGGGAAATATGTCCAAAATATCATTACATTTGCCCAATACCCTCAAAGTAAAAACTAATATGACCAATAAGTTCCTAAGTGTAATAGCTATCGCAGCTATTATTTTTTTGTCTGGCTGCGGTAAGCTTGGTAAAGGGAAATCGAAAGGACTGCCGAACAATGGCCAGCTTATGGGAGTTGCACCTGCCGACCGTTACAGCCTTCCAAAACCACCCGGAATGGTTTATATCCCCCCTGGAACTTTCCACATGGGTCCTTCCGATGAGGATGTGAACTACGCTTTCACCGCAAGGAACAAACAGGTATCACAATCCGGTTTCTGGATGGATGCTACCGAGATCACCAACAATGAATACCGTCAGTTTGTTTACTGGGTGCGTGATTCAGTTGCTGCAATGCTTCTGAAATCACCTTATACAAAACCTGTTGATGGTGTTGACAGGGTTGACTGGACAAAAGCAAAGACCATCAAATACACTGATAAGGCTATCATCGAAAAGCTCGATGCTATGATCGTGACGCCTGATAACAGGATCTTCGGACAAAAGGAACTGGATCCAACCAAGATCATTTACCATTCTGAAGTATTCGATTTTAAAGAGGCTGCCAAAAGAGAAAACGCTGGCCAGCCGCGCGGAAAATTCATCGTAAAAACAGATACCCAGGTTTATCCTGATTCATTATGCTGGGTAAGGGATTTCGCTTACTCTTATAATGAGCCGATGGCAAAACAATATTTCTCTCACCCTGCATTCGGAAACTATCCGGTAGTAGGGATCAGCTGGAAACAGGCAACTGCTTTCTGCGAGTGGAGAACACATTATCTGAATTCATACCTCATCGGCAAGAAAAGAACAACTGAATCTCCCTTCCGTCTTCCAACAGAAGCGCAATGGGAATTTGCAGCTCGTGGCGGACGTTCACAGGCGCCATACCCATGGGGTGCTCCTTACTTAAGAAATAAAAAAGGTTGTTTGCTGGCTAACTTCAAACCCGGACGTGGTAACTACCCTGAAGACGGTGGTTTCTATACCGTAAGGGCTGATGCTTACTGGCCTAATGATTTCGGTCTGTATAACATGGCCGGGAACGTTGCGGAATGGACATCTTCTCTATATTATGAAGGTGGTTACAATTTCCAGCATGACCTGAATCCGGATATCCGTTACAATGCAAAAGACCAGGATCCTCCACGCATGAAGCGTAAAGTGATCCGCGGGGGAAGCTGGAAGGACGTTTCATATTTCCTTCAAACCAGTACCCGTGCTTATGAATACCAGGATACCACAAAAGCTTACATTGGTTTTCGTTGTGTAATCGATCTTCCGCCTTCAATGGGGAAGAAAGGAAAGATCAAGTAAGCCTGTACATCAATCCACCACTATTCGAACTAAACTTTAAACCAACTTCTTACTGCTAATATCAAACGGATAGGGGCAGTGCTATATTCATAACCATAACCATCAACTTTTAAACTTAAAAAATCACACAATGGCAGGTACTTCAAGATCAACCGACAGAATTGTAAACATTCTTGTATGTGCGGGTGCATCCGTGGTAATCTTCGGTGCATGGGCGAAAATTCTTCACAAATCCTTTGCGGATACAATGTTAACGGTGGGTCTTCTAACGGAGGCAGCGATCTTCCTGGTTTATGCATTCCTTCCACCTCCCGGACAGGAGATGGCAAAGCTTGCTGAAGCGCTTCCTAAACTGGCTGGGGGCGATAAGGGAAATCCAGCGATCCAGACAATGGAGAAAATGATGGCTGAGGCGGAGATCACGCCTGCAAACCTGAAGCGTTTGGGTGAAAGCTTCAACAAACTGGGAACAACAGTTAATAATATAGGTGAGGTTGGAGATGTGGTTAAGAGCACGAGCGACTTCTCTGCTAAAACAAAAGATGCCGCAACTGCTATTGGTGCATTGAAAGATGCCTATACACAATCCGCATCTACAATGAACCACTTCAACACTGCTGCTGAATCAGCAAAAGGTTTCCACGATCAGGTGCAGGTACTTACCAAGAACCTGTCATCTTTGAATACGATCTATGAACTGGAACTTAATGAAAGCAATAACCATCTTAAGTCACTGAACAGCTTCTATGGTAAAATGGCAGAAGCAAGTCAGGTTATGATGGCTAGCGTTGAAGATGCTAATAAAGCAAAAGATCAGATCGCTACACTGGCTAATAATTTAGGAAAGCTGAACTCTGTGTACGGTAACATGCTTACTGCAATGCAGGGAAGAGGGTAACAGTATCAACTAATCAATTATTAAAAACCAGTTAAACTAAAACAAAATGGCGTTACCTAAAGAGCCCCGGCAGAAGATGATCAATATGATGTATCTGGTGTTGACCGCACTGCTGGCGCTTAACGTATCTGCGGAGATCCTGAACGCATTTAAGGTTGTAGATAAGAGTTTGAATAATTCTTCTGAAAATCTTACTAAAGCAAACGTTACGCTTTATAAATCTTTAGCAGATAAACTTAATGATCCAAAAACTGCGCAGGATGCCCAAAAATGGCAGCCTCTTGCTGAAAAAGCAAAGGCTTTGTCTGATGGTATGAATAATTATATTGAAGGTCTGAAGGCAGATCTCAAGAAGGAAGCTGAACTCAAAATTGTAGAAGGCAAGGAAGAATATCGCGAAGATAATCTGGATGCTGCTACCCGTTTATTTGATACAAAAGGAAAGGGAAAGGAACTTGAGGCGAAATTACTCGAGTATAAAAATAACATGCTGGCCATTGATCCGGAGATCAAAGCAAAATTTGAAAATACGCTGCCGATCGATGTTACGCCAGTTACCAGTCAGGATGGAAAAACAAGGGACTTTACAACTTCCTTCTTCCATATGACACCAACAGTTGCCGCTGTAACTATTCTGAGTAAGTTCCAGAATAACGTTAAGAATGCGGAGAACCAGGTGGTTAGCTTCCTTCACTCCAAGATTGGAGCGGTTGAAGTTAAGTTTGACAAGTTTGGAGTACTGGTTGGTCAGAGTTCAAATTATCTGATGCCAGGCCAGGAGATTGAGATCACTGCAGGTATCGGAGCTTACAGCTCTGCTGCTGCTCCTGTGATCACCATCAATGGATCTGGTGTTCCAACCATCGATGGAAAAGGAACCTACAAAACCCAGGCAGGAGGAGCAGGCGCTCACAAGATTCCCGTTGTAATCCATTACAAGGATCAGAATGGTGCAGATCAAACCTCTACCCAGGACGTTGAATACACTGTAGGTACACCTGGTGGAACCGCGGTGATGCTTGATAAAATGAATGTATTTTATATCGGTGTTGAAAATCCTGTAACTATTAACTCCGGAGCAGGTGATGAAAAAACTACTGTTTCAATGTCTGGCGGATCTATCAGGAAAGCTGGTGCAGGAAAATATATAGTAACTGTATCATCTCCGGGTAAGGCAACTATCAATGTAAGCGCTGATGGTAAGAATACACCGTTCGAATTTCGTGTTAAAACAATTCCTCCGCCGGTTCTTAAAGTAGGACCAAGTTCAGGTGGTGCTATCCAGTCGGTGGTTTTCAAAAACCAGCCTTCATGCCGTGCTGATCTTGAAAACTTCGATTTCGAATACCGTTACAGTGTAGTAAGTGCTACAGTTTATTTCTCCGGTGCAAACTTCCCAAGCGTACAGCAGGGACAGATCACAGGAGGAAGTTTCGCTGGTATCTCTGCTTACCTTACGAAATGTATACCGGGAACTTCGGTAAACTTTGATAATGTAAAAGTGCAGGGACCAGGTGGTCCGGTGATCAGTATCCCGGGTCCAGGGTTCATCTTAAGATAACACAAGAATTAAACTTATAACTATGAAAATGTTTTTTGTAAGGCTTGGTTTTCTCACACTCTCCCTTGTTGTCATTGGAGGTGTAGCAGATGCGCAAACAAAAAAGCGTACGGTGCAAAAGCGCCCAACTGCCAAGAAAACTACTAACAGTAAAACAAAGGCAACGATCAATCCAACTGCTGCAGATACAACTGCTGCCGTAGTGGATAAGAAGGAAGAGAAGATCGACAGCCTCCCTATGGTTAACGTAAAAAAATCTTTACGTCCGAATGATGCGATCGAGAGGAACCTGGTAAAAGACAGGGTACCTCTGGCCTATGAGCACATTCGTGAAGATGATGCGGTTTACCGTGAAAAGGTTTGGCGTGAGATCGACATCCGTGAAAAGATGAACCTTCCTTTCCGTTATGCAGCTGATGAGGACAATGGTAACCAGCGATTCATTTCCATACTGTTCAAGGCTATTCAGGACGGACCGGATAATGGCGGTGTAACCGTATTCGATGCATCTGATGACAGGTTCACAACACCGTTGACAGTGAAACAGGTTGCTGAAAAAGTTTCAGGTGGCGATGTAACGGTTCCTATCTATGATACTCTTGGTAACATCACCGGATATAAAACAGTAACTGCAGAAGTGAACCTGGATTCATTTGTAAAATTCAGGATCAAGGAAGAAGTGATCTTTGATAAGGAAAGCTCAAGATTATTTTGGAGAATACTTGGAATTGCGCCTTTAAAAAGTGTTTATACTTCAGCTGGAATTTATCTTGGAGAAACTGAATTGTTCTGGGTTTATTATCCTGATATGAGATCCATTTTCGCCAAGTATGAAGTATATAATGGTAAGAACTTCGGAGCCCGAATGACCTGGGAGGAATTATTTGAAAGCAGGATGTTCTATGGGCGGATAGTAAAGAGTACAATGGATAATCCTTATGATAAATACCTGAACCAGATGACGGGTTTAAAGGATAGTCCCATCCTCCAGTTACTGGAAGGTGAAAATATCAAGGATAAGATCTTCAATTACGAACAGAATCTTTGGAGTTACTAATACGGCCTGCCCGTTTCTAACGGCCTGCCAGTTAATGATTTATCCCCTCACTTCGAGGGGATTTTTTTTATCTGTTAAAAGACTTTCACAATTTGATAGGGTTTTCCCGCAAAACAACAGTGAACTAAATCGTAATTTTACTATGGTTTTTCATAGGATATTGGATTTTAAAAAGGGCTGGATTTCTATCCTGGCCCTTTATTTTTTTAAGCTAAGCTTCTGCCGCCTTTAGCGTCTGATACTTACACGGAGAAATAGTCCCTGATAAGTTTTGCTCTCACAGATCCTACTGCTTCTGCAAGCTCTTCAAGAGAAAGCTCTTTTACCTTTTTGACCGATTTGAATCTCTTAAGCAATGTATCTGCAGTTGTTTTTCCAATACCTTTTATTTGTTCAAGTTCATTTTTAAAAGTTCCCCTGCTTCTTTGATTGCGATGAAAGGTTATCCCAAAGCGATGCACCTCATCTCTTATGCGGCGTATCAGTTTTAAACTTTCACTGTTCCATGGCAGCTTGATGGATTCCTGATCACCTGGAAAGAATATTTCTTCTTCATTCTTGGCAAGGCCAACAAGGGTAACCTTTCCTCTTATACCTAATTCATCAATACTTTCTACTGCAGCGCTCAGTTGTCCTTTGCCTCCATCAATAATGATAAGCTGCGGCAATGGCCTTTCTTCCAAAACAAGCTTCTTGTATCTGCGGAATACAACTTCCTTCATCGATGCAAAATCATTGATACCCTGCACAGATTTAATATTAAATCGCCTGTAATTGTTTTTATCCGGAACGCCATTTATAAAACAAACCATCGCCGCAACAGGAAAGCTTCCCTGAAAATTTGAATTATCAAAGCATTCAATGTGGTAAGGAACCTCCTGCAGATGCAGATCCACTTTCAACCCATCCAGGGTCTTCAGTCTCTCTGGATCGGTCTTTTCTTCAAGGTGCAGCATGCCCTTCTTCTTCAATTCCTCACGGAAATAATTCACGTTCTTCTCACTCAGCTCAATGAGTTTTTTCTTATCTCCTCCTTTAGGAACAGTGATCACTACACCTTCTTCAGGATACTCGATCTCAAATGGAACGATGATCTCATTTGAATCGCTGTTGAATGTATCTCTCAGCTGAGCTATAGCAAAGGCCAGAACCTCTTCGGGCGTTTCTTCCAGTTTTTGTTCCAGCACGATGGTCTTGGTAAGAACTATTGCACCATCATTTACCATCAGGTAATTCACATAAGCAGTGTCCATTTCCTTAAGGATGGAGAAAACATCTGCGTGACCAACGTGTTCGTGGACAACTTTTGAGCGCGACTGATAATTTTGAAGGTGTTCTATTTTTTTGCGGATCACATCCGCTTTCTCAAATTCCATTTTTTCTGCATAGCCCTGCATCTCAGCTCTGAAATGTTGAAGAACTGGTCCCAGGTTGCCTTTCATCAGGTTCCGGAGCTGTCCTAAACCCTGCTGATAATCTGCTTCATCCTGGAAACTTTCGCAGGGGCCTTTGCAATTTCCCAGATGATACTCCAGGCATACCTTGAACTTTCCTTTTCGGATATTCGTCTCCGTTAGGTTGAGCTTGCAGGTCCGTAACTGGATGTTCTGTTTAATAAAATCCAACAGCTCCCTTACTTTGCCCACAGATGTGAACGGACCAAGATACTGGCTGCCGTCATCGATCCTGGAACGGGTTAAGAATACCCTGGGGAAACGCTCATTTTTTATTACGATGTACGGATAGGTTTTATCATCCTTGAGGTTGATATTGAACTTCGGCTGAAATTGTTTGATAAGAGAGTTCTCCAGCAGAAAGGCATCCTGCTCTGAATCCACGATAGTGAACTCGATACGTGTGATCCTTTGAACAAGCTCATAGGTTTTATAACCGGAAAGTGTTTTGTTGAAATAAGAACCAACCCTCTTCCGGATATTCTTTGCCTTACCTACATATATCAGCTCATTCCTTGCATCAAAATATTTGTAGATGCCTGGCTGAACAGGAAGGGTGGGAAGTAGTTTTTGATATTCTTCAGTTGTCATTAAAAATTCCAGATCATTTTTTCTTCCTTCTGCAGTTTGTCGTCTTTAATGGTAGTTATCTTGCACCAGTCGGGCGTCCATGTCAGTTGCAGATCGCCATCAGCTGATCTTTTAATGATAAAGATCCTTTTAACAGTATTCGTTTCCGGATCGATGTATATATCCCACCGCTTCACCATTATTGTATCCGGTAGTTTACCCGCAGGGTCATAAGAGAAGGTAAATGCATTTATCGTTTGATCCAGGAAGGAAGCCTGTGTAAAATAATTGGCAAGATGGGCTGAATCAATTTCCGGAGAAAGAAAGGGTTGTGCAAAAGGTCTTATTGCATCCCGTTTAAACCAAACTGAATCAGTTTTCCCGTTCTGGGTAGTGATCTTCACCGGAGCATTGGAACTGCTGTCAAGATCGTGAAGCTGACCTCTCAGATAATCGGTAACAGGAAAAAATATTTTAACTGTTGAATCCTTTGATGCCGGTACTTTTTCCGGAACAGGCTTTTCATCATTGCCGCAACCCGTAAAAATCGTAAATACAATTAATCCAAATAACAATCGCATCCGGCAAAATTACTAACCTTTTCAACCTTTCAACATCTTCAACCTCTTCAACAAAAATAACCCCGCAAGGCGGGGTTATTATCTTAGACCGCTGCAGGGTACGAAGCAACGGCTATGTTAAAATAGACGGATAACTCTATAACGAAGTATTCCGCTATTTATTTTATTTCTATTGTAAAAGTTTAGTTACTCCCAGTCTTATACCATAATTGATCAGGTGTTCCTGGTTCTGATAATTACTTGTATAAGTTGATTTGAGCTGATACTGGATCTGTGGTCCGATCTGCCAGTTGATTCCATTGGTCTGGAAGTTGACGAAGGCTCCGGCATTGGTTGCCATATTCCAGTTGCGGAGGAGCGATTTGTCAGATATGTAATTCAGCTTATTTGTGGAAAGTACATAGGACTTGTCCTTGATAACAAAGCTGGGCTGAAATGTTGCAGCCAGGCCAAACTGAAGATTATCATTCCCGCCAAGGATGAATTCAAATCCAACCGGTGTTGAAACGGTGATATTATAGTTACGAAGTGTTTCTTTTGATACTCCCGTCTTGTTCCCGTAGAGAGAAACGGTGGACAGGGTGTAAGGACCGGTATCCGGACTATACAATACAAGCGTTGCAAGGGTAGGGTGAGTATTGTTTGCCCTGATACTGTAAGCGGAATAATTGAACTGAAGACCGGCCTTGACCTTAAGTTTTGAATTGAGTTTATAATTAACTGTTGATCCAAGTTCCAGTCCCACATACGGAACCTGGTCAACGGCCGACATCATATCCCTGTTGGCACTCATTGACGGACCGTTCAGAGCCGGAGAAGATCCAGGTACTTCACTTCTGAAGTTGCGATAGCTAAGTGAGGGAGTGATATAAAAGCTGTAACTGATATTCTCCCTGATCTTTTGCTTCAGTGCTTCGGAGATCAGCAGTTGTTTCTCCTCTTCTGTCTGCTCCTTTGTTTTTGTGGCTTCCTTTTTTGAAGTCACATCCGCTTTCCTGGCATCCGTTTGCTTTGCATCTGAAACTGAAGAAGAGTTTTCTTCCCCTGGTTCCTCACTATCCGGTGTAGCTAATTCAACATATGTTTTGGAACCATTAACCTTTAGTGTTGTTGCAGATCTTCTAATATCATTTTGCTTTGCGGAAGAATTATTAGCTGCCAGGTCACCCGATCTCTGTTCATCACCAGTTGTTTTGGCTACCTCTGTATTTGCCCTGGCAAGATCTGTATTTGCTTTAACTACATCTGAATTGGAACTGCCAACATCCGAAGAATTAGTAGTTGTTGTAGCGGAACTCACCGGATCACTGCTTTGGTAGTCACTCTGCGCAGTTACCATTGAAGTAACTTTTTCAACCCTTGTCTGGTTGGCCCTGTTCACCTGTTTTATAGTATTGGGAGTTATCTTGGCTGTTGAAACTTCGGCCGGTGTTGATTCAGCTATCCTCTTCCTGAGATCAGTACCAGTATTTAAATGCCCAATGATAACAAGGGTAAAGATGAACAAAATGCTCATGGCAGCGGAAGGCCATCTTCTTCCCGGATGAAGATCATTGTAGAGGCCATGCCAAACTTTTTTTGAAGGAACCATTCTGTATTCATCCGCATTATCCTTCAAATATTTTTCAAAGTTGTCCGTGTAAAATTTTCTCTCCATCTTTCACAATTTGTCAGTAGTGGTAATCATTTTTTTCCTGAGTTTCAGTTATTTTCCTACTGCAGCGATCATCGGGATACGCTCCCTTGATTTCTGAAGTATTTTTTTCTTGATCAATATATCTTCCAGCATTGCTTTTGCCCGGGTGTACTGAGACCGGCTTGTGCTCTCTTCTATATCCAGCATTTCCGAGATCTCCCTGTGAGAATAACCTTCTATGGCGTAAAGGTTAAGCACAGTTCTGTAACCCATCGGCAGCAATCTTATCGCTTCCACCACCTGCTTGGCCTGTAGGATGGATGGAATGTTGTTCTCATTCAGATAAATGCTTGAGGCATGAATAAGATCAACACTATCGGTAAACTTCTTGTTCTTCTTCAATACATTGATACAGGTATGGACGATGATCCTCCTTATCCATCCCTCAAGCGCTCCCTGGTTCCGGAACTGGTGGATCTGGGTGAACACTTTGATGAATCCTTCCTGCAGCATGTCTTCGGCATCCTCCCTGTTCTTTGCAAATCTGTAGCACACACCAAGCATGCGGGGGCTGAACCGGTTATACAATGCTTCCTGAGCGGAAGCAAGGTTGTTAAGACAGCCTTGAAGCATTAGCTCTTCTGTCATAATGAAATTGCTTGGTTTAATCCCTGAAATTAAGACAAAAATGAATACAAAATCGCTGCTTAAGGCCCCTTCTTACGCAGCAGGGAATCGGGTGGGTAGTGGGCTCTCATGGTATCCATCATGCGATGGGCCCAGTTCATTATAACTGCCTTTTTATCAGCACCTAAGATGGCGTCTTTGTGGATCCAGGTGTAGGATTTCAAAGGCATTTCCTCCTTTTCTACCAGGTCAGCCGTTTGTTCAAATCTGGCATACTGACGGCGTAATTTGTAGCTGGCGAATTCGTTGAAGTTGAGGCCCGACTTTCCTTCCTGGATGTGGTTATTCAGCCACCAGGCCACTGGCTGAAAATTTGAGTACCATGGATACCTTGTATTGCTGCTATGACAATCATAACAGGCAACCTTCATAATGACCATCACAGAATCCGGTACCTCGTATTTGGTAGTTATATCATTAGGAAAGGGTCCGTCAGATTTATTCTTTGTTGGCCTGAAGAACTGTATCACAACAAATGCGATCAGTAACACTATCAGAAGTCTCTTAAAAAACTTTTTCATGTTTTAGTTTTTATCCGATGAGAACGTTGCCCGTCATTTCCTGAGGTATGTTCAATCCCATTATCCTTAAAATGGTTGGTGCAATATCTGCAAGTTTGCCCGGTTTTACATCGTCCTTCCATTCCTTATCGATGATGAATAGGGGTACCAGGTTCAAAGTATGTGCCGTGTTCGGAGTTCCGTCCTCATTGATCATATAGTCGGCATTCCCATGATCTGCCGTAAGCAAAATCGTATAATCATGATCAATTGCAGTTGTGACAACTTTTTCAACACATTCGTTTACGGTCTCAACCGCTCTGATCACAGCGTTCCAAACGCCAGTATGACCAACCATATCGGCATTGGCAAAATTCAGACATATAAAATCTGCTGATTCCTTTTCGATCTCAGGCAGCAATGCGGCCGTTACTTCATAGGCGCTCATCTCCGGTTTCAGATCATAAGTGGCAACCCTGGGCGAAGGGATCATGATCCTGTTCTCACCGGGGAATGCCAGCTCGCGACCGCCACTGAAGAAGAAGGTCACATGCGGATATTTTTCAGTCTCTGCTATCCTTATCTGTGTTTTGTTGTGGGCCGATAGAACTTCACCTATTGTATTCCGGAGATCATCTTTTTCAAACATCACGTGGATGTTTTTAAAAGTATGATCATACATGGTCATTGTTGTATAGTTCAGATCGAGTGTATGCATTCCAAAATCGGGCATATTTTCCTGCGTAAGCACCTGCGTTATCTCCCTGCAGCGGTCTGTCCGGAAGTTGAAACAGATCACTGCATCCCCATCCTGAATTTTTCCATTTGGTGTTTCAGCATTGATGACAGGTTTCAAAAACTCATCTGTGATATTCTGTTCATAGGATGAGCGAATTGAAACTACAAGATCACTGCTTTGCTCACCCGTTCTGTTTGTTAGCGCATCATAGGCGATCCTGATCCTTTCCCATCTTTTATCCCTGTCCATTGCATAATAACGGCCAACAATAGACGCAATTTTTCCTGTAGATTTTTTTAAATGTTCCTCCAGTTCGCTGATATAACCCATACCGCTTTTAGGATCGGTATCCCTTCCATCTGTGAATGCGTGGATATACACTTCATTAAGCTGATGTTTATCACAAATGGAAGTAAGGGCTTTCAGATGTTCAATATGCGAATGCACTCCTCCATCGCTTACCAGTCCGATCAGATGGAGAGGTTTATTCTTTTCTTTACAATATTGAATCGCATTCAGCAATGCCTGATTTCTTGCAAATTCACCCTCTCTTATAGCAACATTGATCCTTTGCAGTTCCTGGTATACAATTCTTCCGGCACCAAGGTTAAGATGACCTACTTCTGAGTTTCCCATTTGACCCCCGGGCAATCCAACAGCCTCTCCGCACGTTATAAGGGTGGTATTAGGATACTTTGTATATAAAGATTGAACAAACTGAACATTAGCGTGTTGTATAGCATCGGATGCGGGTACTTTTCCAATTCCCCACCCGTCCATAATGATCAGGATAACCTTCTTTGACATAAGGATTCAAAAGTACACTGGTTTGGCATCATTTTGGAAACTTCTATGACGAACAACATCTACAAAGCCATGAAATACATTCTACTTTATGTGTTCGGCTTCCTTTTGCTAACATCTTTTAAGGGCCACACGGTTGACGATGTGGTTAGCGCCCTTAAAAATGGTTCTGCAACCCAACTCTCAAAATTCTTTGATAATACAGTAGATATTGCACTGCCTGATAAAGCAAATGTTTACAGCAGGCAACAGGCAGAACTGGTGATCAGGGATTTTTTTATCAACAATACTGTACGGTCCTTTGAAGTGATTCACAAAGGAGATAATTCAGGCTCTCAATTTTGCATTGGTTCCCTCGAAACAAAGAATGGAACATACCGCACTACGATCTATCTCAAATTAAAGGGTGATAAAGAAGTTCTTCAGGAATTAAGATTCGAGAAGTAGCTTTGCCAAATGGATCATCCGGAACTACTTGATCAGCTGATTACAAATGCGTTGAAGGAAGATATTGGCGATGGAGACCACTCCACGCTTTCTTCCATTGATCACTCTGCTAAAGGGAGCGCAATTCTAAAGATCAAGCAGGATGGAATACTTGCCGGAATGGAAGTGGCAGAAAAGATATTCCGCCATGTTGAATCTGTTGATTTCAAATCTTACAAGAAGGATGGGGATGTGATGAAGGTTGGCGAGATCGCCTTTGAAGTGGAAACTCATGTGCACACCATTCTGAGTTGCGAGCGACTGGTATTGAATTGTATGCAGAGAATGAGTGGGATTGCTACGCTTACGCATAAATATGTTGAAAAACTGAAAGGCTATCATACAAAGCTTCTCGATACAAGAAAGACAACACCCAACTTCCGCTTGCTGGAGAAAGAAGCGGTAAGGATCGGCGGTGGATTCAATCACCGTTTCGGTTTATTTGATATGATCATGCTCAAGGATAATCATATCGATTATTGCGGAGGAATAGAAAAGGCAATTCAAAAGGCAAATGATTATTCGCAAACGCATAAGCATTTGAAGATCGAAATAGAAGCTAGAAGTATTAACGATGTTGAGATCATAGTTAAAACAGGCAAGGTCAACCGCATAATGCTGGATAATTTCACTCCCCGGGAGATCAATGATGCTATGAAGATCATCGGTGACAAATTTGAGACGGAAGCAAGCGGCGGTATAAATCTTGATAATATAGAGAGCTATGCTGCAACCGGCGTGGATTATATTTCGGTAGGCGGATTGATCCACCAGGCGGTGAGCCTGGACCTGAGTTTGAAAGCAAAGATCAAATGAGCAAAAAGAAACATAATCCCGGTGGAATTGTGTATTCAACCAATCCTGATCTAAAAATTGAAGAAGACAATGTGCAGGAAGAGACCTTACCTCCATCGCAGCAAAAGCTACGGATCACCCTCGATACAAAGCAAAGAGCAGGAAAGGCCGTGACCCTCATCACCGGATTCACCGGCACAACAAGGGACCTGGAAGACCTCGCCAAAAAGCTCAAAGCTTTCTGCGGAACCGGTGGCTCCGCCAAAGACAATGAGATCATTATCCAGGGCGATAATCGCGAAAAAGTAAGGCAGTGGCTGAATAAGAACGGCTTTAAACTCTAACCTCGGAGGTACCTCCGAGGTACCTCCGAGGTGCCTCCGAGGTTCACTAGCCGCAGGCGGTTTATTTGCTCAGCTTGAAAACATTCTCCTCCTTCTTTCGTTTTTAACTATTTTTATGAAACATTAATTACCATGGTATCCAAAATCTCGGAAGGGGTTACGGTAAGTGTGGAGACCTTTTATCAGCCCGACTACAGCAATCCCCAGGATAGTGAATACATGTTTGCCTATCGTATAACTATCGAAAACAATAATCCGTTCCCGGTAAAACTGCTGCGCAGGCACTGGCATATCTTCGACAGCGATAGTACCTACAGGGAAGTTGAAGGCGAAGGCGTTATTGGTATCCAGCCCAAAATAAATCCCGGTGAAAAATATCAGTATATAAGCGGGTGTAATCTGCGCACGGAGATCGGCAGAATGCATGGCACATATTTCATGGAGAATTTGCTCAACAAAAAGAACTTTTACGTGAATATCCCTGCTTTTGAAATGACCGTGCCGGCCAAACTTAACTAAGGCTTATACTTACTTTCTGCATACACCTCCCGCGGATCCATTTTCATCAGCTCCTGCAAACTTGTCTTTGAGTTCCTGCTCATATATTTTTTAACGATCTGCCAGCCGGCAAAAGAGCCGATGTTCCCTGGCGCATTCTCTCCAAGCTCCTGGGTTTTGGGACTTTCACCTATATAATTCTTTGTAAGGTTTTGTTCAGCATTGTTCAGCAGTTCGTTATTCAAAAAGAAATCCCATATCACGGCCTCTTTTGAATAACAATCTTCCAGCTGCTTTTTTGTGTAATTGATCTTGAGATACTCAGGTGTTTCAGGAAGAAATTTGTCCAGGATGTAAAGTCGCTTTCCCTTTTCCACCATCTGCTCCAGCAAGGGTTTGCTGGCAGGCGATTCAGGATATAATTCATCCACGATCAGCTTAAGACAATTCACTGCAATGTGATCGCGGTCAAAATTCCTGGAAATGAATAAGGGATATAATTCCTGTCCGAGTGCGTTCTGATAATAAGATGCATTTGCTCCCAGATGAAGCTGCAATCCGATCCCAAATATATCGCCTGATTTAATATCACCCTGGACGCCAAAGGAGGTTTGAAAAAAGGCATCGATAGGTCCGATGAAAGTTATCACCTTAGTAGGCACTTTATAATCCGGGAAATAATATTTTACAAATTGTAATCCGTGTTTGATCTGTGCAACTTCCTTGTCAATGTTGGCATAGATGATGGAAGCAGTATCCTTCATCGGTAAATAATCCCGGATGAAAGTAGAAACAGCTGTAGTGTAATCCTGTGTTGCACTACTCCTGATGCCAAGAATATTCTGATTAAAGGCACGGGCAAATTCCGGGTATTTTTTGGCAAGCAGACTATCCGATCTCAGTATTGCAGTTGTATCCATTGCAAAGAAATCATTTTCAAATCTTTGAGATGTCAGATCCAGTTTTATATTGGAAACATCAGGAATGGAAGAATTATTGCAGGATAAAAAAACAAAGGATATAATAACCGAGATCAGCCGGAATTGCTTCATGAACTTATTGATTCAGAAGGCTAAATTACCGCATCAATCTCTGTCAATCATGTTAATTTTACAGTATGAAAATATTCCTGGCGCAGCAGAACTATCACATCGGGAATTTTGAAAGGAACACTGAAATGATCATCAGTGCCATCAGGACCGCTAAGGAGCAGGGGGCTGATCTTGCGGTGTTCAGTGAGCTTAGTGTTTGCGGTTATGCCCCCCGGGATTTCCTGGAATTTGATGACTTCATCAATAAATGTTATGAGGCCGTCAATCGAATTAAAGAACACGCGGATGGTATTGGGGTTTTGATTGGCGCACCCGATCGTAATAAGGAACTTAAAGGGAAGGATCTGTTCAATGGAGCATTCTTTCTTTATGAAAAAGAAGTGAAGTATGTTGCGCATAAGACCTGTCTGCCCAATTACGATGTATTTGATGAATACAGATATTTTGAGCCGGCCTATTCATGGGAGGTTGTAGAATTTAAAGGAAAGCGACTGGCGATAACCATTTGTGAAGATATTTGGAATCTGGGCAACAATCCTCTCTATCGTGTTTGTCCGATGGATGAACTCATGTTGCAGAAACCGGATGTGATGATCAATCTTTCTGCGTCTCCATTTGATTACACACATGATGAAGACCGGAAAGCAACGATAAAATCCAATGTATTAAAATATAAGATCCCATTATTCTATTGTAATGCGGTAGGAAGTCAGACCGAAGTGGTATTTGATGGCGCATCCCTCATTTTTGATAAGGATGGAAATCTTTGTAAACAATTCCCGCAATTCCTTGAACATATGGAGACGGTGATCTTGAATGATGATGGTTCCATCGCCTCAGATATAATTGAGCCCGCCAATGCGGTGGCTGATAATTTACTTGAACCTGTTTCTCTCAGCGAAACCCTGAATATATCCCAGATCCATGATGCACTGGTTCTGGGCATACGGGATTATTTCTCCAAGATGGGTTTCAGCAAGGCCATCATCGGCAGCAGCGGGGGGATCGACAGTGCTGTAACCATCGCGCTTGCCTGTAAGGCACTGGGTAAGGAAAATGTTAGGGCTATCCTTATGCCTTCACAGTATTCAACATCACATTCCGTAAGTGATGCTGAAGCACTGAGTAAAAAACTTGGGAATCCTTATGATGTTATTGCTATAAAAGATATCTATGATTCCTTCCTTAATTCCCTTCATCCTTTATTTAAAGATCTTCCGTTCAGCATTGCAGAAGAAAATATTCAAAGCAGAACGCGTGGAAATATTTTGATGGCGGTTGCAAATAAATTCGGATACATTCTTTTGAATACTTCAAATAAATCAGAGCTCGCAACAGGTTATGGAACCTTGTATGGTGACATGGCCGGGGGATTAGGAGTTTTGGGCGATTGTTACAAGCTTCAGATATATGAGCTTGCGAAGTACATCAATAAAGATGAGGAGGTAATTCCGGATCATATCATCACTAAGCCGCCTTCAGCTGAGTTAAGACCCGGACAAAAAGATAGTGATAGTCTGCCCGAATATTCCGTGCTTGATAAGATCCTTTATCAGTATATCGAAAGAAGGCAGGGACCTGATCAGATCAAAGAGCAGGGGTTTGATGCCTCGCTGGTTGACAGAACTCTAAAGCTTGTAAACCTCAACGAATACAAACGCAACCAGTTTTGTCCCATCATACGGATTTCCCCAAAAGCATTTGGTGTAGGAAGGCGCCTGCCGATTGTAGCGAAGTATCTGAGTTAAAGAACAAGGGCGCTTGTGGTTACGTGTTCACAACCTGCACCGCAGTGCCATAACAAAGAACCTCCGTGATCCCGGAGGCCACTTCATTGGCATCATATCTCACGTTAATAATGGCATTTGCGCCGGATCTGTTTGCGTGATCGATCATGTCCTGATAGGCTTCCTGCCGGGTTTTTTCGCAAAGCTCAACAAACAGGGATATCTTTCCTCCAACAAGACTTTGAAGTCCGGCGCCGATACTGCCGAAAATACTTCTTGATCTTACGGTTATGCCTCTTACAATTCCCAGGTGTTTAGTAACCCGGTAACCTTCAAGTGCATTGCTGGTTGTAATTAATGTCTGGTCTACCATTGAATTATTTTTTTAATTGTTAAAATTACTGAAACCTTCATTGGTCTTTGTATGAACGGTAGTGTGGCTGCATTTTTGTTTAAGCCTTGTTCGTAATTTGCAAATTATGTTACAGACTGCAGAAGACATCAGGCTGCTGAATGAGAAGATAACTCATTCCGCTACATTCATTGATAAGATCCATGATGAAGTAGGAAAAGTAATTGTTGGACAAAGCCACATGATAGAGCGGCTTCTCATCGGATTGCTCAGCAACGGACACATATTGCTGGAAGGCGTTCCGGGTCTTGCCAAAACACTTTCCATTAAATCCCTTGCCTCGGCGATAAATGCAAAATTCAGTCGCGTTCAATTTACGCCCGACCTGCTTCCGGCCGACGTAACCGGTACAATGATCTACAACCAGTCGAAGAATGAATTCATGGTACGCAAAGGTCCCATTTTTGCCAACTTCATTCTTGCGGATGAGATCAACCGCGCTCCTGCAAAAGTTCAATCGGCCTTGCTTGAAGCGATGCAGGAAAGACAAATAACGATCGGAGACACTTCTTATAAACTTGAAGAACCCTTCCTTGTTCTTGCAACACAGAACCCGATCGAACAGGAAGGAACCTATCCTTTGCCGGAGGCCCAGGTGGACCGTTTTATGCTAAAAGTAGTGATCGATTACCCGAGCAAGGCGGAAGAGCAAATGATCATCAGGCAGAATGTGCAGGGTATGCAATTTCAGCCGATCAACCAGGTTGTAGCCATTAATGAGATCCTGAGTGCAAGGCAACTTGTGCGGCAGGTATACATGGATGAAAAAGTTGAACAATACATTCTCGATATCGTATTTGCAACCCGCTTTCCTGAAAAATATAATCTGCCCAAACTAAAACCATTGATCGGTTTTGGAGGATCTCCAAGGGCAAGCATCAATCTTGCACTTGCTGCAAAAGCGTATGCCTATCTGAATAAGCGCGGATATGTAATACCGGAGGACGTGCGAAATATTTGTAAGGATGTGCTTCGTCACAGGATCGGACTCACCTATGAAGCCGAAGCTGAGAACGTGAACGTGGAAATGATCATCGGTGAGATACTCAAAGCCGTGAACGTTCCATAATGCTCACTACTGCTGAAATATTAAAGAAGGTAAAGGAGCTGGAGATCATCAGCAGAAAGCTCACCACTCACATGTTCACCGGTGAATACCATTCTGCATTCAAAGGAAGGGGAATGAGCTTCAGGGAAGTGAGGGAATATTCTCATGGGGATGATATCCGGTTCATCGACTGGAATGTGAGCGCACGTTTTTCTCACCCATTTACAAAGGTCTTTGAAGAAGAAAGAGAGCTTACGGTTATTCTGCTGGTTGATGTGAGCGCCAGTTCATTATTCGGGACTGTGCATCAAAGGAAGAAAGATCTTCTCACCGAAGTAGGCGCAGTACTAACATTCAGCGCGATCAACAATAATGATAAGGTTGGCGTGATCTTCTTTAGTGATAAGGTGGAGCAATACATCGCCCCAAAAAAAGGAAAGCAGCATGCATTATATATTGTGAGGGAATTGCTTACCGCCAAACCAAAGCGAACAGGAACGAACCTGGGTGAGGCTATGAAGTTTTTCAACAGCGCTACAAAGCAAAAGAGCATTGCATTCATCATGAGCGACTTCATTGATGAGAAATTTGATGATGATCTGCGGGTTATCGGCAACAGGCATGATGTGATCGGACTCAGGATATATGATAAAATGGATATGGAGCTTCCCAATGCCGGAATGTTGCATGTTCGGGATCTTGAGACAGGAAAGACCACCTGGCTGGATACTTCAGATAAATTAGTTCAATATAATTACCAGCAGAATTTTTTAGAGAAGTCGGCCTGGTGCAAAAGCGTATTTCGAAAGGCCGGTGCCGAATTGCTTCATCTCAGAACCGATGAAGACTATGTGAAAGTACTTCAGCATTTTTTTGTAAACAGGAGATGACCAGGTTGATCAGAACATTTATCATTTTAAGTTTTTTTTGTACAGAGGCCTTTGCACAAACCCCTGTTGTAAACGCAACGATCAACCGTTCCAACATTCTGATCGGAGAACCGATCCAGCTAAGGATAGAGACAACGATACCCGACAATGCAGTAAGAATAAAATGGTTTTCGATCCCCGACAGTATTCCGCATTTTGAAGTGATTGAAAGATCAAAGATCGATTCATCAGCAAAAGAAGGAAGTCTTACTGTTTCGCAGGTGATCACTCTGACCAGCTTTGATTCGGGCCGATGTATACTGCCTGCTTTTGAAGGAGAATTATTTTTATCGGGTAGTGATTCCACCTTTCATCTTTTCACTGATTCCATGCCGGTCAATGTCTCATGGTCGCCCCTGGACAGCACCAAAACCTTTCATGATATCAAAGAGATCATTGAAGTATCAGATGAACGGCCGTGGTGGGAATGGGTTATCATTGGCGTTATAGTATTGATCCTTGTAGTGATGATCTGGTTTATATTAAAACAATTTAAAAGAACCAGATCCGGGGAGGTGCCGGAATACTCGGCGTACGACGAGGCAATGCTTGCGCTGACCGAGCTGGAGAAAGAACAACTTTTAATGCAGGGAGCTGCAGGCAAATTCCATACAAGGCTTTCCAATATTTTCAGAAGGTATGCATCCCGGCAATTCAGCCGGAATATGATGAATCTTACTTCTGCAGAAATGCTTTTGAATATTAAAGATGATATCGCAAGGGAAGATCTTTCCTCACTTGCAACGGCATTGCGAATGGGAGATGCTGTAAAGTTTGCAAAATATCTTCCGCCGGTAACCGAAAGTGAAGCCGCCTTGCATGAAGTGAAGAGCGTTATCAATAAAATGAATCAATCTAAAACGGCCGAAAGTGATATTTGATTATTTCAGAGATATCACCTTTGGCCAGCCTGAGGCATTTATTCTCCTTGGAGTGATACCGATCATGCTCCTTTGGAAATTCTGGAAACGTTCGGCTCAATCAGCGATGAACGTTTCTTCAGTATCCTCTATCAAGGATATGTCCACATGGAAAAATGTATTTCACGGATTGCCATTCATTTTAAGATTACTTGCAATCGCATGCGTGGTTGTGGCGCTTGCGCGGCCGCAGGTAAAGAATAATGAGCAGGAGGCAGAAGGAGAGGGCGTGGATATTGTACTTGCAATTGATGTCAGCGGAAGTATGACCGCACAGGACCTTACCCCTAACAGGCTTGAAGCAGCTAAATCGGTTGCAGCGGATTTTATTGATCACAGGCTGACCGACCGGATAGGGATAGTGATCTTTTCAGGTGAGAGCTTTACTCAATGTCCGCTCACAACAGATCATGAAGTATTGAAAGCGCAGATCCAACAGATAAGAATTGGGCTGCTTGAAGACGGAACGGCTATAGGATCCGGACTTGCAACAAGTGTTGACCGTTTGAGAAATTCCAAATCAAAAAGCAAGGTGGTGATTCTTCTTACGGATGGGGTAAATAACGGGGGACTTATAGATCCCGGCACAGCAAAGGAGATCGCAAAATCATTTAAAGTAAAGGTTTACACTATCGGTGTTGGAACCGATGGGTATGCGCCTACACCAGTGAATACACCTATGGGCGTAGTGATGCAGAATGAAAAGGTAATGATCAATGAAAAGCTGATGATATCCATAGCCAGTGAAACGGGTGGCAAATATTTCAGGGCAAAGGACAACCAGGGATTGAAGAATATTTATTCGGAGATAGATAAGCTTGAGCGCTCAAAAGTTCAGATAACAACCTATCATCGTTTTACTGAAAAATTCTTTCCGTTTATTTTTGCAGCGCTGGCCCTGATATTACTTGAAGTATTATTACGGTTCACAGTATTTAAAAAATTTCCCTGATGAATGCATTGGTTTATAAGTCTACCGGGAGCTGGTATGTGGTAAGAGCGGATGACGGCAGCACTTTTAATGCGCGTATCAAGGGAAAGTTCAAGATCGATGACATCACTTCCACCAATCCTGTAGCCGTAGGCGACATGGTGGAAATTGAAATGGAGAATGAAACAGAAGGTTCTGTTGTGATCACAAAGATAGCCGGCCGTAAAAATTATATAACGCGTCAATCGCCCCATAACAAAAATCAGCATCATATTGTTGCCGCCAATCTGGATCAGAGTCTCCTCTTCACAACTTTGAAAGATCCCAAAACTTCATTTGGTTTCATAGACAGGTTTCTGATTGCTTCAGAGGCTTATCATGTTCCGGCATTTATTGTAGTAAATAAGACCGATCTGTTCCGGCCAAAGGAGGAAAAAAAATTTGAAGAGCTCAAAGAGATCTATGAGGGTATCGGGTATCGTGTATTGCCCATGAGTTTAACCTCGCAGCTGGGACTGGATGCGGTTAAAGAACAATTGAAAGATAAAGTGACCCTGTTATCCGGGCATTCAGGCGTTGGAAAATCGTCTTTCATCAACAAGATCTCAGCCAATGATTTAAAAACCCAGGATGTAAGCGGCTGGAGTGGTAAAGGAATGCACACCACAACCTTTGCGGAAATGTATGATCTGGAAGAAGGAGGGAAGGTTATTGATACACCCGGACTTCGGGAGTTTGCGTTGATGGATATTGAAAAGGAAGAGCTCGCGCATTATTTTCCCGAGATGCGGGCGCGAATGCAGGACTGTCAGTTCAACAATTGCATCCATCTGAATGAACCGGGCTGTGCAATAAAATCTGCCGTCGAGAACGGAGATATAAGTATGGAGCGTTACCTCAGCTATGTAGGCATTTACGATACAATAGGCAAGCCCTGGTAAATTGAGGAAATTGCGACGCAGCTTGTGCCTTGTCCCTTATGCCTTGGCTTGTCCCCTGTCCCTTGTTCCTTGTACCTTGCTTTAGTAAGCTTTGCGTTCTAAAAAGCTTGCAATTTCCACCACAGCATTGTTCTGCTTTTCCAGTCCCTTTCCATTATGCGGCAGGATTGAAACGCCATTGAAAATGTTGTAATGAAGGGTCAGGAACAGGTTCTTGTATTGGAAATCCCAGTCGAGCGTTTCCGCATCATCAACCTGGTTCAGAAATGTTACATGAAGCTCGTCGGCAAGTGTATCGGCGATGAGATAGAATTTGGAGATACCGCAGTTGTCGTCAATTACCGCTTCGGTGCCTCCATAATTGGTTTTTAAATGATAGCACATAAGGATTTGGTTTATTGGTTTTATCAGGATGTTATAACTCTCAAACTCTCACTCACGCTTTGAACTTCTTCGCTTTCCTCGCCGCCTTTATCGCTGCCGGGTCTCCGCTCACCAGCTTCTCCGCGCCCACATTCTTACCATTAGTTGGGCAACCATACTTTTCACTTTTACGGAATAATGAACAGCTGCTCAGCATCGTAACTCCAACTACCACAGGTATCACAAAAAGAAGGACTTTTTTCATAAATTAAAGATAGACCATTTGCATCTTCCGTTGCATAAACGCTTTGTTAATGCTCACCAGGTGAGCTGTCATCCGGCGGCAGAGGGATCTCTGAACCAACCCGCATACATCACATAATTGGCGGCAATGCGCTCTATCTCACCGGTGATCATTTCTTTAGGAATATCCTTCACTTTTTTTGCCGGCACTCCGGCATAGATACTTCCCGGTTCAACAATCGTTTTCTGCAACACTACTGCTCCCGCGGCGATTATGCTGTTACTTCCGATCTCTGCATTGTCCATGATAATGGCTCCCATTCCCACCAGCACATTGTCTTGGATAACGCATCCATGCACAATTGCATTGTGTCCTATACTCACATTATTTCCAATGGCAGTACTGGCTGTCAGGTAGGTACAATGAATAACCGCCCCGTCCTGCACATTTACCCTGTTTCCCATACGTATGCTGTTCACATCACCTCTTATAACTGCATTGAACCATACGCTGCATTCATTGCCCATTACCACATCTCCCGCAATAGTTGCATTTGGAGCGATGTAGCAGTCCTCGCCGAACTGGGGTAGTACCCCTTTTACCGGTAGAATGGTCATGGAACAAATATCTCATTTTATTTGCACCTTTACGGAGATGACCAATCGTGAAGTATTTCTGAGGCATGTAGGGCAAACCTCTCCCGAACCCCTTGCTCTTGACATAGTTAGAGCAGAGGGAAGTAAGATGTGGGACAGCGAAGGGAGGGAGTATATTGATCTGATAGGAGGGATAAGTGTGTGCAATGTTGGCCACCGTCATCCTGAGGTTTTGAAAGCGATCCGGGAGCAGATGGACAGTTATCTCCATGTAATGGTTTATGGAGAACTGGTGCAATCTCCGCAAACGCGGTATGCCCAGCTTTTGGTTAATACACTGCCTTCAACGCTGAATTCAGTCTTCTTCACTGCCTCGGGTACCGAAGCAACTGAGGGAGCAATGAAGCTTGCCAAAAGATATACAGGCAGAACGGGGATAGCTGCTTTCAACAGGTCGTATCATGGCAGCACCCAGGGCTCACTGAGTATTTTGGGCGATGAGTACTGGCGTAATGCATACAGACCACTTCTTCCGGACATAAAACATCTTGAGTACAATTCCTTTGCCTCACTTGAGGCTATTGACAGCAATACGGCCTGTGTGATCGCAGAAACTGTGCAGGCAGAAGCAGGTGTTTTAGTTCCAACCGGGGATTGGATAAAAGCGCTACGTGAAAAATGCGATGCGGTAGGATGCCTTCTTGTGCTTGATGAGATACAATGTGGATTTGGCCGGAATGGAAGTGTGTGGGCCTTTGAACAATTCGGGATCGTGCCGGATATTTTGCTCCTGGGTAAAGCCCTTGGTGGAGGTATGCCCCTTGGTGCATTCATAGCCGATAAAGAGCTGATGAATGTGTTAACACATGATCCGGTGCTTGGGCATATCAATACATTTGGCGGACATCCGGTATGCTGCGCCGCCGGCGAGGCCGCAATGCTTGCCCTGATGCGGGAAGATATGCTTGGCGGCATCAAAGAGAAGGAAGCACTCTTCAAAAAATTACTGGTTCATCCCGCAATAAAGAATATCCGCTCTCTTGGATTAATGATGGCACTGGAATTTGAAAGCGCGGATTTTGCCAGGAAGGTGATTGATGGTTGTATCAAAGCCGGTGTCTTTACAGATTGGTTCCTCTTTGCTCCCCATTGCATAAGAATAGTTCCCCCTCTTACCATTTCAAATGATGAGATCACTGAAGCGTGTGAGAGAATTGTGCGCGTATGTGAGAGTGTGAGAGTATGAAAGTGTGAGAGTGCTTGTTTCCTGTTCTTTGTTCCTTCCTTGTCTTCTGTTTTCTGTTTTTTGTTTTTTCCTTTCCTTGTTTGTTTCACAAATTTCATTTTACTTTGTAATTCAAAGTACTTTTTATGAACGAGCATGAACGTTCTCTCCAGGAGCTTCACCAGATAAAAACAATGATGGAAAGAAGCAGTCGCTTTATCAGCCTGAGCGGATTAAGCGGTATTTCTGCCGGGCTGTGCGCGCTTGGTGGTGCGTTCTTTTCCACTGTTACGATGAATGATCTGCACGATCCCATTAAGATCCAGTCGAACCTCATCCTTATTGCCATCCTCACTTTTATTACAGCCTTTGTTTCTGCCTTTCTGTTTACATGGCTTAGAAGTCAGAGTCAGGATATTCCGATGTGGGGACCAGCCACGGTAAGATTGTTTTGGAATACTGCCATTCCTTTGATGGTTGGAGGGATATTTTTGCTAAAAGTCCTGCAACTGAAACAATATGTGCTGATCGCACCCGGATGTTTAATATTTTACGGACTGTCTCTGGTAAATGCAAGCAAATACACACTGGGAGAGATAAGGTACCTGGGATACGGACAGCTAATACTGGGTTTACTTAATCTGTGGATCACCGGCTATGGTTTAATATTCTGGGCATTGGGTTTTGGCGTTCTGCATATTGTTTACGGAATACTGATGTGGTGGAAGTATGAAAGGAATGAGAACAAACAGATATACGAATGAATCCTATATCGCGGCTGAATAAAACATTTGACAGCAGGATCCGGCTGGGGATAATGAGTGCGCTCGCGGTGAATTCTGAGGTCAACTTCAATGATCTCAAGACCCTGCTGGATATAACGGATGGAAACCTTGCTTCGCATCTTAAAACACTGGAAGAAGCGGGTTATATCAAGGTACATAAAGGATTTATTGGGAGAAAAACAAATACAGTATATGCTTCAACGCGCCCGGGTGAAAAAGCATTTAAAGAACATCTGGAGGCGCTGGAAAAAATGATAAGGGCAATGAAATGATTTTTTTTATGCATTTACTTTGAAATGCAAAGTGCTTTGTGTTCCGCTTTGCGGAACAGCCACGAATGACACGAATGACACGAATGACACGAAAAGGCACGGAATACACGAAAGACACGAAATAATATCAATATGTATAAAGTAATTATCAGGCTGAGGTCCAGGTTGCTGGTTATGTTGACGCATGGAGTGGCGCTACCACTTTTAAAGGTTATAAGAAAACCTAAAAAATTTCCCTATACACCCGAACAGCTTCACAGCCTTCCTGCAGGATCGCTGGGTAAGGATCTGATAATCTACCTGCATCACCGGGATCTGCATTTACTTCCTTATTATGCAAGACACGATATCAAGCATATACTCCTGGATTATGATACAACGGATCAGGGAGAGGTTTGTTTACAAAGTTTCATGCTTGCCAATGGCAGAATTTCCTTTCCTGTTCTGGCTACAGTTATTTATGGCTTTGTTACTATGCCGGAACACTGGACGGCCTTTAGAAAGGCGATGCGGCGTGGTAAGGAATGTCAATCACTTTCTGATATGGATTGGTTTGGCATTCTTACGGCACCAACAGCTGAATTGAAGGCAAGGATACCTGCTAAAATTGATCACTGAAATATTAAATGATGAAATGGTTCAACAGATCAGGCTGGCTTTATCTTCCAGTTTCTCCAAAGGGGTACCTGGTAACTATTCTGGCGATCATCTTTCTGGTCCCAATTTATACGGCCATCGTGAGGAACGGACATTCTGTATCCGACGATCTGTATCAAATGTTTGTTTATACCACCTGCACTGCTTTCTGGTGGAAATGGATCGCAGAAAAAACTTCGTGAACAATGAAAATCATCAGGTCATTTGGATATGCGTGGGAAGGTCTTGTCAGATGTTTAAAAGGCGGCAGGAATTTCCGTATTCAAATTTTTGCGGCTGTGATAGCGGTAGCGCTGGGCCTTTTTTTCCGGATCACTCCCGGTGAATGGGTGGCAATCATTCTGTGTTGCGGAATGGTACTTACACTTGAGTTGATCAACACATCCATTGAAGAACTTTCCAATGTTGTAAGTCCTTCATACCTGGCTGCGATAAAATCCGTAAAGGATATCGCAGCCGCGGCTGTGTTGCTGATCTCAATTTGTTCTCTTATTACAGGACTGATAATATTTATTCCATACATCAATCATTAATCCGATGAGTACTTCTCACCTAAGAGCAATGTTTATATTTTTTCCTGCCTGCTTCACATGCTGCTTACTTATCTGCCGCATCTTTATTTCTGAAAGTTTGTTCTATTCCTTCCTGCCATGGAATATGTTTCTGGCGTGGATACCCCTTTTTGTTTCCGGGTTGATCAAAAGGTCAGATAAATTCCTCCAGTTGGTATTTATTTTGATCTGGTTGCTTTTTCTGCCCAATTCACTTTATATCATAACTGATCTGTTACATCTTAGATATCGCGCCCCCATTCCAATGTGGTTCGATATCATGCTCATCTTCTCGGCCGCACTAAATGGATTGATGTTCGCTTATATTTCCCTGATCAGGATTGAACAATTTTTCATGGAAAAGTTCAATAAAGGAACCAGCGTCACACTGATATGCCTGAGCCTTTTCTTAAGTTCCTTTGGAGTTTACCTTGGTAGATTTTTGAGATTAAACAGCTGGGATGTTATCAATGATCCATATCCTTTGATACAGGGTATAACTGACAGGTTCTTGTTCCCGACTGATCATCCAACAACCTGGAGCATGACCATCGTGATCTCTCTTTTTACAGGAGTATTCTATTTCATCATCAGCCGGATGGACAGGTTTGAATTAAAAATCTAATCCAAGGGCAAAGTACCATTGTGGCTTTCCTTTGAACAGACCATTCATTTGCCATGCTGCATCTGCTTTGATGAAATAACCAAGTAGGGTACTTCTTGCTCCAAAACCATAACCTCCTACAAAAGGACCGATACCGCCGTTCTTGATATTGACCTGTACCGGAGGAGTTCCATATATATTTGATGGGCGTGTGATCTTATCAAACTGTCCGTTCCATGCGGTTCCCAGATCTATAAACTGTATGACCTGGAAATTTCGGAGGAAGGCATTGTTTATCGGTTTGCTGAATAAAGTACTGAACACGGGTAATCTGAATTCTGAATTGATAACCGCTGCATTATTTCCATTTGCAACATTCTGGATAAAGCCTCTCATATTGATGGCCAGACTCTGGAATGCATAATCATTATCCGGATCAGGAGGATTGTTAGGATTGAAATACCTGTATTTTGTCTGACCTGTATTGGGATCTATCTTTTCATTCTCTCCAAACATTAGCCAGCCATCAACACCACCCAGGTAATAAATGATCTTTTGATTGCCCCATGAGAAATCTGCTGCAGCACGGCCAGCCCAGATGAAATTCCTGTAGATAGGATAGTATGCCCTTCCATCGAACCCAACATTAAAATTGAATTTTCCATTGGTGGTGGATATATCTGTCATTCGGGTATTCCAGTCCACATAAGCTTTGTATCTCACCCCGGTCCAGATATTCTGAGCAGGATTCAGGGTGTTATCATTTACATATTCAATGTGGAATAATCCCCATGTGCTTTTAACATCCGGTTTTAAAAGGTCAGCCCTTTCAAAGGTTCTTGTGGTAAGCTTATCCCTTCTGAACCCGATATTGAAACGGATACTGCGTACAGCATCAAAAGGCCAAACCAGGTTAACCTGGTACAGATTTGCGATAAGCTTTTTAGGGAAGGAACTATCTGTTACAGATTGAATATTCCTGTAAAATGATACGCCCCAATCAAGCCGCTTTCTTCTGTTCTCAAATTGGAATAGCCAGTCGTTATCTTTTAAGTTTGTTGAAAGCCGGTAGCCTCCAATGAACTTGATGTCCTCCATTATATCAGATGCTCCCAGGCGAACAATACCATTCAGCGCTGTACCAGTAGCCAGTTTGATAGGACCCTGACCATGCTGATAGGCCTGATATCTGTTAGTGAGCACTGAATTGTTGAAGCCTGCAACAATATAATCGGATGAGAACTTCAAAGGCTTGTAAGGAAAAAGTTTTGCCTTTGCAAGTACCTGCCCGGATGGTTCAACAACATCAAATACCTTTGCCGAATCTTTCTTTTCATTACCAAATTCATTCTGGAAAACGTCATCCTGTTTTCCTTTTTGAGATGGCGTGATCACATCCTCACCCTTGCTGATCCTGTCCAGCTGCATGAGCTTCTTCATGTATGCTGTTGGTGTACCATTGATATTTCTTCTGCGCAGCGTATTCTCGTCGATCTTTAATTTGTAAAGGATCTTGTCGTCACTCTGCCGTGTAACTTCACTAACCTGGTTGTTATCTCCTGCCTCTCTGGTTTCACGCAGACTGCTTGCATAATTACTCAAAGGGAAAACATAAGCTGAATCATTGGAAACAGAAACGATTGCAATGGAATCAACATCAGATTTTTTTTGTGCTCTGAGTGCAGAATCAACTTCGCGTGCGGCAGGATTGCGTAATATATCATCACCAATAAGCACAAGAGTATCCAGACCCGCTTTTGCAGTTGTAAAGAATCCTGCATACCTGTTGCCCACACCATTCTCATCACTTACAAATGTGAAGTGATTCACATTGTACTGCATGGGATGACGAGCATCCCCAAACTTCATTTTGGTAAGCTGTGTTACTCTGTTGAGTTCCGGTTTATCCGTTGTGAAATCCGTTATCATGAAAACATTGTAACGGTTATTCGGAAGCACGGTATCTGCGCTTGTGGCATAAGGCGTAGGCCTGTTGCTGGCAAAGAGGATACCGATCTTGCCCGGAAAAGCTACAAAGGATGCGTCTACATCATCGTAGATATCATTGGTAACTCTTTTCAGTTTATCATTCTCAATATCGTAGGTGAATATATCCGTATGCCCGTTCACAACAGCGGAAAATAAAAGTGTTTTGCTGTCGAGAGAATAGGTCATCTCTTCAACCTGGTCAAGCCTGTCAGTAAGGTCGCGCTTATACTGCTTGATCCTGGTTACGATATCATACACAAAAAGTTTTACCCTTCCTTCCTCACTATATAACACCGAAAGTCTGGTTCCTTTTGGATCCCAGGCCATCATGGGGTAATTTGGATTGATCTCATCCAGGTTGCTACGCGCTCCAAATTTCAATAATGTTTTAACCTGGTCCTCTATCGACAAGAGAACACGGTACTGACCGCGGTTGAACTGAACAACTGCAAAGGCGTCACTCCGTTTGATCGGGTTCACATTGAAATGATAGTAATCGCGGTATTTAGTGATAGTATAGGATGTGATCTCTGAACCCTTTGGATAATTTTTTCTTCGGGTGACATCCTTTGAGTATTTCTCTTCTTCATAATTCATGAAGTCTTTCAGTACTTCCTTGAATTTTTTCTTTGTCACCTGGAGGCAGGCACGGTTCAGATTTTTATAAACGCGTGCGAGATATAAAAGATAGGTTACGTTCTCCTTCTTATATTTTTCTTCGATGTAATACCAGAAAGCATGTCCCGCAAGTAATGGTTTTTCAAATGCGAACTGATAAAAGTTGCGGTAATTGCCGCTGAGTACCTCACTTTTCAGATCATCATCCAGTTTGGTACTCCAGTTCTCACCCGCATACAGAACATAGCCATCGGTAAGCCAGGTTGGAAGATCAAGTAAGGTCTGGTTTCCCGCAAACTCTCCCAGATCATCTCCAAAAAGAACGTTCTGGGTAAGGACCTTGGCAATACCCTGACGGATCTGTCTGCGAAGATCATTGTGATCGCCATTGAAATACACGATCATTTTATTGTTGACGAGCATGGTAACTCCACCACTGTTCTGCCAGTTTATACTCTGACCGATATTGGACTGCTGCATGTCGTTAAAACTGTTGTACACAACAATATTGGTACGGCGCTGCATGCTGTATTCAACAAATTCTTCCAGTTCGCGTAATTCATTTTCCGCTACCTGGGCAACATATTTTGCTATTTCCTGACCGTTCTGACTAAAAAAAGTATTGAAATTCTTTGTCTGGTAATATTGCCAGTTGAATTTTTTGAATTGAAGGCGGTTTTTTCCAAATTCTACGGAGCCGACCTGGGAAGATGCTGGGAGGAAATTCAGTAGGTAAACGCAGGCAAGGATCGCGGTTCTGATCATAGGGGCCTTTATGCTATTGCTCATATATCTTTATAATCATTAAAATTAGTTGATTTTTGGATATCAGATACGGCCGGCCCATCCCTATAAACATCAGGACAGCCTGCACGTTTTTCTAAATAAACAATTAACTTATGCTTTACATAAAAGCCTTTGTTTTCAGCCCTATTCAGGAGAATACCTATGTGGTCTATGATCACCAAAAGCACTGCCTCATCATTGATCCCGGATGCTACTTTCCGGAAGAAAAAGAGGAGCTGTTCAACTTCATCCGGGAACAGGATCTTACCGTAAAGATGCTGATCAATACCCACTGTCACCTGGATCACGTTTTTGGGAATAAGGATATCTCGGATAAATATGGTCTTATCCTGCATCTCCATAAGGCAGAAGTGGAAATGCTGGAGATGGCGCCCTCCTCAGGGTTGATGTTCAGTCTGCCCTTTGATAATTACTCGGGCAAATTTGAATTCCTCAAAGAAGGTGATCTGGTAAAGCTGGGCGATGATGAGTTGCGCGTGATCGAGGCACCCGGTCATTCCCCCGGCAGCATTTGTTTTTATTGCGAAGCACAACATTTCATCATCAGTGGCGATGTGCTCTTTCAGCGCAGCATAGGAAGAACGGATCTGCCCAAAGGTGATCATGATACACTCATAAAAAGCATCCGGGAAAAATTATTTGTACTCCCGGATAATGTGAAGGTCTATTCCGGTCATGGTCCGGAGACCAACATAGGCGATGAGAAAAAGTATAATCCGTTTTTGACCTAACGGTCGCGGCCCGACCGATCATTTGATCTCCTGTGTCAACTCAATCAGCACTCCGTTGGTACTCTTTGGATGAAGAAAACAAACCAGTTTATTATCCGCGCCCTTCTTTGGTTTATCATTCAATAATGTAAAGCCTTCATCGCGCAGGCGTATCATTTCCGCTTCAATATCTTCAACTTCAAATGCAATGTGATGAATGCCCTCACCCTTCTTTTCAATAAAGCCATTGATGACACTTGGCGGTGCATAAGGTTCCAGCAATTCGATCTTTGAATCTCCGGTTTTAAAGAATGCGGTATTTACCCATTCGCTTTCCACTACTTCCGTTTTATAGCATGGGGTGTTCAACAATTTCTCAAATAAAGGAATGGAGGTAGAAAGGTGTTTTACAGCTATTCCTATGTGTTCAATTTTAACCATATTGGCCTCTAAATTATCGTAAATTTGTATGAGGAAAATCTATGCTGAAATTACCGGTATATCTTGATTATAATGCCACTACACCCGTTGATCCTGAGGTACTTAAAGAAATGCTTCCCTACTTCAGCGAAACCTTCGGCAACGCCGCGAGTAGCGATCACGCCTACGGCTGGCAGGCTGCAGAAGCAGTAGCCTTAGCGCGTGAGCGGGTAGCAAACCTTATAGGAGGCACCTCGGAGGCACCTCGGACGTACCTCGGAGGCACCTCGGAGGTACCTCCGAGGTCGATCGTTTTTACTTCGGGTGCAACGGAGGCTATCAACCTCGGTTTGAAGGGGGCGTATGAGGCTTATGCATCAAAGGGAAATCATATCATTACCTGTGTTACGGAACATCGTGCTCTTTTAGATACTTGTCAGCATTTGGAAAAACTTGGTGCATCAGTCACCTGCCTTGGGGTTGATGAAAAAGGAAATATAGATCTGAATGAACTGGAGGCTTCCATTACTGATTCAACAATACTCATTGCCCTGATGTATGCCAATAATGAAACAGGGGTGATACATCCGGTGAAAGAAATTAGCAGTATCGCCAAAAAGCATAAAGTTTTGTTTTTATGTGATGGCACACAGGCCGTAGGGAAGATCAAAGTCAATGTTGATGAAGACGGAATTGACCTGCTTGCCTTTTCATCTCATAAGATCTATGGACCGAAAGGTGTTGGTGCATTGTATGTGAGAAGAAAGGATCCCAGAGTGCGACTTATAGCACAGACCGACGGAGGTGGACATGAGGATGGACTGAGAAGCGGCACGCTCAATGTTCCGGGGATCGTAGGATTTGGAAAGGCATGTACCTTAGCCAGTGATACAAAACGTATCGGCTCATTAAGGGATAAACTTGAAAATACAATGCTGGATATGGAAGGCACAAAGCTCAATGGAGATAAGAACAACAGGCTTCCCAATGTTACAAATATTGCTTTTGCAAATGCACCAGAGCTTTTACGCACCATCAGGGGTAAAGTAGCAGCAAGCAGCGGATCCGCATGCAGCTCTGCATCTCCTGAGCCTTCACACGTTTTGAAAGCCATGGGACTGAATGATGAAATGGCCCATAATTCAATAAGGTTCAGTCTTGGAAAAAATACAACGGAAAAAGAAATAGAATTTGTTATTCAGGAGTTATCCGGACAGCTCTTAGCTGTTAGATAACTATAAATATAAAGCTATGATCTACGTAAGCGATAAAGCGAAAGAAAGAATACTCGCCATAATGGATGAATCCCATTATTCACCCAGTGAATATTTCCTGCGCGTGAGCGTTGTTGGCGGCGGATGCTCTGGCCTGAGCTATAAAATGGATTTTGATAATGAGAAAAAGCCCATGGACCAGGAGTTCGAAGACAACGGTGTAAAGGTTGTCACCGATCTCAAAAGCTTCCTCTATCTTGTAAATACCAAACTTGAATTCAGCGATGGCCTGAACGGAAAAGGTTTTTACTTCAACAATCCGAATGCAACAAGAAGTTGCAGCTGCGGAGAAAGTTTTGCAGTATGATACTGGAATGCATTGATGGAGCCGACGATCACTTTCAGATAAACGTCCCCGAGGGAGGAAGCATAACCCTGGGAAGTGATGCTTCAAAGAACAGCGTCTTCATCAAAGAACTTGAAACAGATCCCGGTTATTTGGTTGTGGCCAATACCAACGGACTTCTTTATGTTGACGGATCAAATCTGAATACCCAGTTAAAGATCAATGGATCTTTGGTTACAACAGGAATGATAAAACCGACTGATCTCCTAAAGATCGGGAATTCAGTATGGAAATCGGTCCCCTCAGAAGAAAGCACTCAGCATACAGTTGATCCAAATGCACCCACAGGATTTGATTTCGTGCGACAGAAGTTCACTTCCATTATTGGATTGGAAGAGCTGAAGGATTTCAAATTGCAGAATATTTTTTCCTCTGTCTTTAAAAAACATTCATTTGTTGAAATGGAGGAGCAGCTTGTTACAGGAACTTCAAGGAATACACCGCCAATAACAGAGATCGAAATAGGTTGGGCACGCCCATGGTTATTTTCGCGACTCCTGTTACTTAGTGTATTCCTAACCGTTATGCTCATCATGGGATTCAGAATATTTGAGAATCCAAATCTTATACCCGGACTCATATTCATCGGTTCTTTTGCAATGCCTGTGGCAACGCTCATCTTCTTCCTGGAGATGAATGTGCCCCGCAACATTTCGATCTTTATGGTATTTGCATTGCTTTTTGTTGGCGGAATAGTTTCATTATTTGTAGCCCTGATATTTTTCAACCGACTGGAATTCATGAGCAGCATGCTGGGCGCATCGGCAGCAGGCATCATTGAAGAATGGGCAAAACTTCTCATTGTTGTCCTCCTGCTGGGAAGATTCATCAGATACAAATGGTTGCTCAATGGATTGCTCTTTGGCGCCGCGATAGGTTGTGGTTTCGGTGCATTTGAAAGCGCTGGTTATGCCTTTACAACAATGGTCAACAATAATAATTTTGAAGCCGGCGTAAACAGCATTATCCTAAGAGGTATGCTGGCACCCTTCATGCATGTAGTATGGACGGCAAACTCTGCCGCAGCATTATGGCTGGTTAAAGGAGATAAAAAATTTGAATGGAGCATGCTCGGGGCACCCAGATTTTTAAGAGTAATGATCGCAAGCATGATCCTCCACATGATCTGGAACGCACCATTCTCTCTGGTGCCGTTACCCATCGTATTAGATCTTAAATATCTCTTGCTCGGAGTTTTAGCCTGGATCATCTGTTTCCGATTAGTCCAGGAGGGCCTAGCCCAATTAAACAAAGCGAGACATACAGAGATCGAGCGCCTCCAGTCATCCTAATCTTCCGTGCCCTCCGTGTATTCCGTAGCGCCGCAGGCGCTTCCGTGTGCTCATTTAAAAGAAAACCCCGAAAATTCGGGGTCTCTTGCAGTCAGTTTAGGTAAACTACTGTGAAATCGATTCTCCGGGAGATTGCTTTCAACTCATTCGGAAATGCACTGCTACATTCCCTCCCCAGAGATCTTATGTTGATTTTTTCTAATGTGGCAGAAGACTGAATCCTTTCGCACGCAGGCCAATGTATTGACAAGGGGCGGGCAGGAAATGCTGCTTTTTGTGAAAAAATTCGGTCGGGCACGTACCGCGCAGGCCGCTTAAGCGGCCCGTCCGGTCTTATCGTACATTTGTACCCATGTTTTCAATAGCCAGAAAGGAATTCAACCAATTTTTTAGCAGTCTGACCGGATTTATCACCATTATCCTGTTCCTTCTCGTGAATGGAATTTTCCTTTTCGTATTGAAAGACAGCAACATATTTGATTTTGGCTATGCCACACTGGACAAGTTCTTCCAGCTGGCACCCTGGATCTTCATATTCCTCATTCCCGCCATCACCATGAGGGTTTTGAGCGATGAATACCGCACCGGTACAATTGAGATCCTCCGTACACGCCCGCTTTCCGGAAGGAACATCATCCTTGGGAAATACCTGGCCGTGGTATTGGTGATCCTGATCGCTTTACTGCCTACAATAATATATGTAACCACCATCAGATCCCTTTCTGCCAATGGCATTGACTCAGGTGGTATCCTGGGATCCTATATCGGGCTGTTTTTGCTGGCAGTATCCTTTGCCGCGATAGGAATTTGGTGCTCGGGTTTTACAACAAATCCCATCGTTGCATTCCTTATCTCAGCAACAGCCTGCCTTGTCTTTTATTTTGGTTTCAATGCGGTGAGTCAGCTTGCCGGATCATTTTATGATTACTATGTAGAGATGATGGGGATCGACTTTCACTACAGGAGCATCAGCAGGGGAGTAGTTGATACAAGGGATGTGATCTATTTCCTTAGTGTGATCTTTTTCTTTTTATTCATTACCCAGCCATTGCCTCCGGGATTAAAGAGAATTAAAAAGCAAAAGGTGTTGGGATTATCAGGGGCTCTGGGTGCTGTATTGCTGATCAATATTCTGGCAGCAAAATTTCACAGCAGGTTCGATCTCACGAATGAAAAAAGATTCACTCTTTCCAAACCGGTGAAAAAAATGCTCTCGTCTCTGAACGATCCTGTTAACATTGAGGTTTTTCTGAAAGGCCAGTTTCCTTCAGGTTTTAAAAAACTGGCAGCCTCAACAGAGGATGTTCTGGAGGAATTCAGACAGGTGGCAGGAGGAAATGTATCCTACCGATTTGTTTCTCCGGATGAACAGTTTCCTGGGACCAGCCGCACCTATGCTGATACGCTTGTGGCCATGGGGGCCAATCCCATAAATCTTACATTCCAGGTTGAGGCGGGCAAACAACAGCAATTCGTGTATCCGTTTGCGTTAGTTCACTATAATGACCGGATCTATCCCGTAGAACTTTATTCGGGTAATAAAGTTGTGAGCGGACCGGCAGAGCTAAACAGTGCTGAGGCAATGATGGAATACAGATTTGCATCCGCTATTGCAAATCTTACTACTCCTGCCCATCCAATGATAGGATATCTTACTGGTAATGGGGAACCAACGGACGGAAGGGTGTATGATCTGATGCAGAACGTTTTGCCATCCCGTTACAATACAAAAACCATTGACCTTTCCAAACAGCCCCTGATCCCCGATACTTTTAAGTCCATTCTTATTGTAAAACCTACCATCCCTTTTACAGATCAGGATAAACTCAAGATCGATCAGTATGTCATGAATGGTGGTCACGTGCTTTGGTTTATCGACCGCCTGGAAGCAGAGCTCGATAGCCTGCAGGCAAATAACCAGGTTGTAGCTTACGACAGGAATCTTAACCTCGAGGATATGCTTTTCAGATACGGAGTAAGGATAAACCCCGACCTGGTAATGGATCTTCAATGCGATTTTCTGCCGTGGACTGTAAATGCGAATGGGCAGATCGCCTTTATCCATTGGAATTATTTTCCGCTTTTCGAATCTAAAAGTGATCACCCGGTCAATCAAAATCTCGGACTTATTTCTGGCCGGTTTGTGAATTCCATAGACACGGTAAAGGCCGAAAATGTAAAAAAGACGATATTATTATCCACCTCCGCCAACTCACGAACTATTTCCACGCCCGCCCTTATTAGTGGCAATGAGAACAGGGAAGTTCCGCAGGATGCGCTTTTCAATAAAAAGGACATACCGGTTGCCGTTCTTCTGGAAGGGGATTTTACTTCGGTTTTTGCCAATCGTGTTAGTCAGGCCATGCAGGATAGTATCAGGGCTTATGGTGGTATTTTCCAAAGATCATCCGTAAAGCCAGGCAGCATGATCATTGTGGGTGACGGAGATGTGGTCTTGAATGGAGTGTCAAAGGGAGAATTTCTTCCCATGGGTGTAAACCAGTTCACCATAGGGACCCAATATGAATATCAGTTTGCAAACCGCGATTTCATGGAGAATTCCATGGATTACCTGGTGGATGCGTTCGGATTGAGCGAGGCCAAGGCAAAGGACTATAAACTGCGTCTACTCGATCCCGTTAGGGCTAAGGACGAACGTCTTAAATGGCAGATCATGAATATCGGTCTGCCCATCATACTGATCACCCTGTTTGGCCTGCTCTTTCAATGGATCAGAAAAAGAAAATATACTCATGGATCGTGAAACGTGGACCTATGTGGTCTTTGGTGTGGTGTTGATAGCAGCTGTAACGCTTGACCTGGGAGTATTCAGCAAGAAGGGAAAGACGATCACCATCAAACAGGCTTTTTATCAAACCTGTGGATGGATCGCCCTGGCACTTGCCTTTTTCGGATTTGTATGGTTTGAAATGGGTCAGACCCGGGCGGTGGAGTACCTCAGCGCTTACCTCATGGAATGGAGCCTGAGTATCGACAATATCTTTGTTTTCATATTGATCTTTTCCTACTTCGGGATCAAAAAGGAATATTATGGCCGCGCATTGCTGATCGGGATCCTGATGGCAATAGTTTTCAGGGCAATATTTATAACCGTGGGGATAGTACTGGTTCAAAAATTTGAATTCATCATGTACATCTTTGGCGCATTCCTGGTGTTCACCGGATTCAAAATGTTCTTTGTAAGTCAGGAAGATGAATTCAATCCCGAAGAAAATAAATTCTATAAATTACTTAAATGGATGTTCCGTATAACGCATGAGGAGCACAAAGGCCGTTATTTCATGATGATCAATGGCAAGCGTTATGTTACAATGCTTATGGTTGTTGTGATCATGCTCGCAGGAACGGATATTGTTTTTGCCCTTGATTCAATCCCGGCAGTTTTTGCCATCTCAACTGATAAGGTAGTGATCTATACTTCCAACATATTTGCAGTCCTGGGATTGAGATCACTGTTCTTTATGCTTAAGGGTGCGGTTAGCAAATTCGATTACCTTCAACAGGGAATCGCCATTGTACTTCTATTTGTTGGGGCAAAGATGCTGGTTGCCTACTTTAATATTCACATCCCCGTGTGGGTCTCACTTATAGTGATTGTGTGCTGCATCGGAGGATCCATGCTTTATTCATTGTATCATAAAAAGGAAGGAGTTCCCGAAGAAGAAACGGAATGAATGTAGCTCTCCAATATACGGTTGATGAGCTGGCAGCTGCCGTCAATGGCAGATTCCTCCAAAAGGAGAACGGACAAAGCTTATCATACCTTTTGCTGGACAGCAGAAAACTCGCATACCCTGAGGAAACCGTTTTCATCGCTATAAATGCAAGGCTCAATGGGGAACGTTTTGTAGCTGAGCTTTATAACAAGGGCGTAAGAAATTTCATAGTTTCTCCCCGGTTCGGATCAACTGAACAATTTGCCGGTGCCAATTTTATTGCGGTCAATGATGGTCTCAAAGCCCTGCAACTGCTTGCAGCACATCATAGATTCAAATTCTCCTTACCTGTTATTGGGATCACGGGCAGCAATGGGAAAACAATAGTAAAGGAATGGCTCAATCAGCTTCTGGAACCGGATCATCATATTGTTCGCTCTCCAAGAAGTTTTAACTCACAGATCGGTGTTCCATTAAGTGTTTTACAGATCACTAATGAAAATGACCTTGGGATCTTTGAAGCAGGAATCTCAACCCGCGGGGAAATGAAACTTCTGGAGAAGATCATCAATCCGCAATACGGGATCTTCACACATGCCGGCAAAGCACACAATGAGGGATTCTCCGGAATGAAGGAAAAAGTAGAAGAGAAACTTAAATTATTTCTTCATGCCTCCCTCCTTATTTACCGAAGTGATAATGATATTGTAAGGTCGGCTGTTCAGCATTTTGTGAAACGCAGGAACAGGGGACTCGAATTGTTCCACTGGGGTATGCGGGAAAATGCGGTGCTGAAAATTGTGAGCGTGCAAAAGGGAAGAAACTTCTCCGTCATTGAAGCCAGGTACCAGAACAACCTGATGAGCATAACCATACCTTTTACTGATGATGCATCAATTGAGAATGCCATCAGCTGCTGGTGTATGCTGTTGTACCTGGGAGTAGAGGAAGCTGTGGTCAAAGAAAGAATGAGATCGCTTTCAAGGGTTGAGATGAGACTGGAATTGAAAGAAGGCGTGAATAACTGCCTTATCATAAACGATAGTTATAGTGCAGATCTTGATTCCCTTGCCATTGCTCTTGATTTTCTTGAACAGCAGACAACTCATCAGAAGAGAACCGTGATATTATCTGACATACTGCAAAGTGGTAAAAGGAAGGAGCGGCTTTATAAGGAAGTTGCATCAGTTCTTGAGAAGAGGCATGTTGACCGTTTCATAGGAATCGGTCCGGATATTACTGCAGCAAAAGCATTTTTTAATTTTACAGACGCTTCCTGGTATAATTCTACAGAGGATTTTCTGAACGATGTAAAGCCTTCCTCCTTCAGGGATGAAACCATTCTTGTTAAAGGAGCGCGATTATTTGGCTTTGAAAAGATCGACAGGTTACTTGAACACCAGGTACATCAAACGGTCCTCTCTATTGATCTTTCTGCATTACTGCACAACCTGAATGTTTATCGAAGCCGTATTCATCGCTCTACAAAACTGATGGCGATGGTAAAGGCATTCAGCTATGGAAGCGGAAGTCATGAAATAGCAGGACTTCTTGAATTCCATAAGGCCGATTACCTGGCAGTAGCTTATGCCGATGAAGGCGTTGAGTTAAGAAAGGGCGGCATCGTTTTGCCGATCATGGTAATGAATCCGGAAGAGAACTCGTTTCACGCCTTTGTGGAACATTCACTTGAGCCGGAAATATTTTCATTCTCCATGCTGAGTAGTTTTGACAAATTCCTGCAGGCATCCGGCATGGATAACTTCCCTGTTCATATAAAGCTGGACACAGGAATGCACCGGTTGGGATTTGGAGAGGATGATGTTGCCGAACTAGGCGAACATTTGAAACAGTCGCGCCGCGTGCGGGTTGCATCTGTTTTCTCTCATCTTGTTGCCAGCGAGGACCACGATGCCGATGCCTTCACAAAACATCAGGCAGAATCCTTCAATAACAGTTGCGCAATAATTGAAAAGGCGATAGGTTATTCTTTCTTAAAACACATTTCAAATACGGAAGGGATAACAAGGCATCCGGATATTCAAATGGATATGGTTCGTCTTGGAATAGGTTTATATGGCGTGGATTCAGAACCTGAAATGCAGAACAGGCTTAAGACGGTCGGCACCTTAAAAACTACTGTAGCGCAAATAAGAAAAGTTGCTGCAGGCGAATCAGTAGGTTATGGCAGAAATCATTTCACTGATCGTGAATCGCTGATCGCTGTTGTCCGGATCGGGTATGCAGATGGATATCCCAGATCATTAAGCAATGGAGCGGGAAGTATGCTTATCAATGGTCACCTGGTTCCTGTTATCGGAAATGTGTGCATGGACATGACGATGCTTGACATAACAGATGTATCAAATATCAATGAAGGTGATGAAGTGATCGTATTTGGAGAACAACTACCCATCACACAACTGGCAACCTGGGCCAACACCATCCCCTATGAGATCATGACCGGCATTTCTCAAAGAGTAAAGCGCATTTACTTTGAAGAATAGAGAGCGAGTGTGAGAGTGTGGGAGTATGAGAGTATGGGAGTAAGTTAAGGCCTTGTCCCTTGACCCCTGGCTTGTCCCTTGTTTTTTGTCCCTTGTCCATTGATATCAGTTCACCTGATATCTCCCTACTTCATACGTATCCGTACTATTATCAATTTCCTTCACCAGTCCCACGCCCTTTGCAAACCATCTTTCATCAGTTCTGAAAGGAGTAGTTGGCGAAGCAGAATTGTAAAAATCATATTTCACCTTGATAACATCAGGGAAATTCTGAGATCCTACAGTTGCTGGAACAGCCTTGGCAAGGATGGTCATCTTGATATATCCGGTAACGGGGATCGTGAAAATTGTTCCGCTGAAGTTGGCGCTCTGCCATGAAGTTCCGTTTGCAACATTGTCTTTCAGGAAAGTGAATTCACCGTATGTAGTTGCGTCAAAACCGAAGTAGAACGAAAGATCAGAGTATTCAAAATAATCTCCCGAAGATTTTCTATAGTATGCTGTATCTGGAACCGGTGATGCAGGAATACTGTTAAGAGTAAATGCCTGGAAAGTATTACCGGTAACGGTCTTAGTATAGTTGATCACGGAGAACATGATGGAATCTGCTGTTGTTCCGCCAACCAGACTATACGCCCAGTAAGATCCAACTGTTGTTGGATAATAATCAGTAACCGGTGGTGTTGTACCAGAATTGAAATTCACAGTGAAGGTACAGGTGCTTGCACCATAGGAAACCGTATAGGTAAAGCTACCTGAATTCACAGGCGTACCTGCCCCGGTAAGCGTTACATTTTGCACACCGGTTGTGGTAAAGGATCCCGTTTTAGAGAAACTGACCCCATTCACCGCTGAAGTTGAAATATTATAGGTTCCGGCAGTAGTTACGTTCACCTGGATCTGTGCAGTATTGGACGGAGTCAGTGCTACACTTTGTGTGTATGTTCCGGCCACGGTGATGGGGGTACACGCTCCAGCTGCGGAACCGAGTGTTCCAACAGATGAGGTTGTTCCACCACCGCTGCTTCCTGAAAGCGTGATCTTGGAAGTGAATTGTCCGAGCGTAATATTCTTCAGCACATTGTTGCTGTCCTGAGCAACGCCGGCAAAAGTTCCTGCAACGGTATTATTGCTGAATTGTGTGATATTGACGATGAATTCACCAGCAAACTGATCAGCTAAATATTTTGTTTTTACAGGAGTATAATACTGCATCTCGGCCTGGAACAAAGAAGCTTTGTAGGTTCCAACCTTGAATGAATCTGTTGAGAAAAGTTGTAATGAAAAAGTGTGTGTTCCATCGAGTGATCTGCCCTGAAGGTGAAGGATATGGGTAGGACCGGATGAATCGATATAGGCGGTGTCCATGTTACCCTGGTAAAGGGTAGCGCTGTCATTGAACTGCCATGTACCGGCTGCTGTTTTTACATTCCCGCCTTCAAGGCTGTATTCTTTCTGGCATGAAGCGAAGAATGCGGTGATCACCAGCAGGAGCACGGAAAGTTTCCAAATTTTCATCATTAGCGTTTTTCTTTTAAAATATTTTAGATCATAACACCTGGGCCTTGTCGTTCACAACAGCGCCGGTTTCCACTGTAGGATGATTTTCGGCATTCTTTCGCTGCCTGAAAAAACGTTTCTGGAATATTAAAATTGTGATCACCCCTATTGATATTGAGGCATCTGCAATGTTAAATATTGGCCTGAAAAATTCAAATTCCTGACCGCCCCAGAATGGAAACCAGGAGGGGAAATGCGCGTCCCGTATGATCGGGAAGTAAAGCATGTCCACCACCTTGCCATGCAAAAATCCGGCATATCCCTGAGCAGGGAACATTTTGGCAACATTTAACGTGCCTTTTGCAAAATCCGCATTGCTCTGCTCAAAGATCATCCCGTAGAACATGGAATCGATAAGATTGCCCAGTGCTCCGGCAAAAATGAGTCCCGCGCATACAATGAATCCCGGGTGATAGTGCTTTTTTACAATTTTTCCGAGGTAAAACACTCCGAATATGACTGCTGCCAGCCGGAACAGGGTGAGGATCATCTTTCCCCAGTCGCCCCCGAACTTCCAGCCATAGGCCATGCCCTCATTTTCAATGAAATAGAGCTTGAACCAGTTGCCAAAAACAGAATGGGATTCTCCGGCGTGGAAATGCGTTTTAACATAGATCTTGAGGGCCTGATCCGCCAAAACCACAAGGAATATAATGAGGGTAACCGTTCTTAATTTCATAACCGGCGCAAAGATAACCTTTTCAACTTCTTCAACCCCTTCCACCTATTCAACCTTCCCCACCATTTTGGCCGGATCAACCCATTGATCAAACTCACCGGGCGTTACATACCCCAGCTTAACAGCCATTTCCTTAAGGGTAGTGCCTTCCTTGTGTGCTTTTTGTGCGATCTCCGCAGCTTTATAATATCCGATCTTAGTATTGAGTGCAGTTACCAGCATGAGTGAGTTATCAACATGCTTTTTTATGTTCTCCGTGATGGGTTCAATACCCACAGCACATTTATCATTGAAGCTCACACAACCATCGGCTATGAGTCTTGCACTATGGAGGAAATTGTAGATCATTACCGGCTTAAAAACGTTCAGTTCAAAATGGCCGGTTGCGCCACCAATACCAATGGCCACATCGTTCCCCATAACCTGGGCTGAGATCATGGTGAGGGCCTCGCATTGAGTTGGGTTAACCTTGCCCGGCATGATGGATGAGCCAGGTTCATTATCGGGGATAAATATCTCCCCGATGCCGCTTCTTGGTCCGGATGACAGCAAGCGGATATCATTGGCGATCTTCATCAGGCTAACCGCAATTGTTTTCAATGCGCCATGTGATTCAACAATTGAATCGTGAGCAGCCAGTGCTTCGAATTTATTTTCTGCTGTAACAAAGGGTAAGCCTGTAAGCTTTGCAATATGTTTTGCAACATTTTCAGAATAGCCTTCCGGGGTATTGATCCCGGTACCGACAGCAGTACCACCCAGGGCCAGTTCACTGAGATGGGCCAAAGTATTTTTCAAGGCCCTTAATCCATGATCAAGCTGGGAAACATATCCGCTGAACTCCTGTCCCACCGTTAGTGGAGTAGCATCCATGCAATGTGTTCTTCCGATCTTCACCACCTTCATGAATTCTTTGGATTTTTTATCCAGCGTATCCCTGAGTTTTTGTACCGATGGAATTACGGAATTGACAACAATGGTATAGGCTGCAATATGCATTGCTGTGGGAAAGGTATCATTGCTGGACTGTGATTTATTCACGTCATCATTTGGGTGAATGAATTTTTCCTTATCCGATAATTGCCCGCCATTCAATACATGCGCCCTGTATGCCACAACTTCATTTACATTCATGTTGCTCTGTGTGCCGCTTCCGGTCTGCCACACAACCAGTGGAAATGCATCATCCAGTTTTCCTTCCAGTATCTCGTCGCATACTTTTCCTATAAGATCAGATTTTTCCTTTGATAAAATGCCTGCATCGAGATTGGTCAGGGCAGCTGCTTTCTTGAGATATGCAAATGCGCGGATGATCTCCTTTGGCATTTTATTAATGTCCTGTGCGATCTTAAAATTATCAATGCTTCTTTGCGTTTGCGCTCCATACAATGCATCCACAGGAACTTTCACTTCGCCCATGGTGTCTTTTTCGATCCGGTATTCCATATATATCGTTTTTTCGTTCCATTGCAATTTAACAAATGATGGGGGTTTTGGTCGGGTTTTTGGTTATGTTGCATAGTGAATCGACTGCTTTTCATATTAATTGTTTCTTTACTGGCTGGTTGCGGTTTCAATATGCCCGTTCCTGAGATACAGAAGCCGGAGATCGCAGTTGTTAAGCCTGCCGGGGCATTGGTACCCGATAGTGGGAATACATCTATCCCAACATTGAAAGTTGATAGTTTACACAAGCAGTTAAGGACAGCAGGAAAGGATATTGATTCTTTGATCATGTTTGCGGAATCGCTAACGGGAACGAAATATAAATATGCCTCAACAGATCCTGCTGTAGGATTTGATTGTTCCGGATTCATCACCTACGTTTTTAATCACTTTGGAATTGCCGTACCGAGGTCCTCAAGGGATTTTGAATTTGTTGGGAACGATGTGCCCATCCTCGATAGCAGAAGGGGAGATCTGATTTTATTTACCGGAACTGATAGCACAGAACGGATCATCGGACACATGGGTATCATAACCGCTAATGATGGTGGAAGGATAAGATTTATTCATTCATCATCCGGTAAAGCGAATGGTGTGATCACCACAGATATGAATAAGTATTATGAAGGCCGTTTTATGAAGGTTATCCGCGTATTTTGACGGCTGCCCCGCTTTCAGCGGCTGCCCGTTATCTTCCCTTAAAGTTGGGCTTACGCTTCTCAAGAAATGCTCCGGTCCCTTCCTTCATATCCTCCGTTCCAAAGCACTCTCCAAACTGAAATATCTCTTCTTCATATCCTTTCAATCCTGTGTTAGCGCTATTGATCGCAGTGATAGCCCTGCCCACGGCAACAGGAGCTTTTGAATTTATTGTTTCAAGGATCGATCTTGTTTTTGACATTAGCTCCGGGGGAGATACAACATAATTTACAAGGCCCAGACTCAATGCTGTGTTTGCATCTATCATTCCACCGGAAAGGTTTAATTCCATAGATTTTCCTTTACCCACAAGAGCTGTTAAGCGTTGTGTGCCACCATAGCCAGGGATCAGACCGAGATTGACTTCGGGCTGACCAAATTTTGCATTCTCACTCGCTACACGGAAATGGCAGGCCATTGCCAGTTCGCACCCGCCCCCCAAAGCAAAACCATTCACTGCTGCCACAACCGGCTTGAGTGAATTTTCTATTTTAAAAAATATATCCTGACCTCTTTTGGCAAGATGCAATGCATCCTGAGTGTTCAAACCAACAAACTCAGAAATGTCCGCACCTGCAACAAAGGCTTTTTCACCGGCCCCTGTAATGATGACCGAGCGGATCTCAGCATTATTCTTCACTTCATCCATAACACTGTCCAGGTCTGTCATCACCTGGTTGTTCAATGCATTCAGTTTATCTGCACGGTTAACTGTAATAGTGAATATACCGTTGTTCAGATCGGTCAAAAGAGTGGAGTAAGCCATGATGTTTAAGATATTTGATTTAGAAATTGCGATTCTGTTTCACCCAGTCGCGTATATAGTTTGCTATTTCGCCGGTTGGTGTACCCGGTGCAAATAATCTGCCAACACCAAGATCATTGAGTTGCTTCATATCGTCAGCGGGAATAATTCCGCCCCCAGTGAGCAAAACATCGCCCATTTCTTTTTCCTTCATCAGGTTGATGATCTTGGGAAAAACAGTATTATGAGCTCCGCTGAGTATGCTTATGCCTATCGCATCCACATCTTCCTGCAGGGCCGCGTTCACCACCATTTCTGCAGTTTGTCGCAATCCCGTGTAGATCACCTCCATCCCTGCATCTCTCAAAGCCGTTGCTATAACCTTGGCTCCGCGATCATGGCCATCCAGCCCAACTTTGGCAACAAGCACTCTTATGGGTCGTTCTTTCTGCATGGGGGTTATGGTTTATGAATAAAGCTATGGATTCGCTTTGAGGTTTCTTCTTTTCCCAATGCTTCGGCAATGGCAAATACAGCAGGGCCGGTCTTGCTACCCACAAGAATGATCCTTAGAATCATTTGCAATTCACCTGCCTTGATATTTTTTTCAGCAGCAAGTTCTTTGAATAAGGTTTCAATGGATGTAATGCTCCATACATTTAGTGAGGAGAGCTTTTCAGAGAAGCTGAGAAAGTAATCCTTCTTTTCATCGTTCCATTTTCCCTGCAGGGATTGTTCATCGTAAACTTTAGGCGCAACATAAAAGTAAGATGCGTGTTCCCTGAAATCGGTCAATAATGTACACCTGTCCCTCACCAGATCAATGATCTTTTCCAGATGTGCATCATCATCCGTACTGATCCCGGAATCCCGGAAGATCGCTTTAACATCAGGCAACAATCTTGAAGCATCAGATCTCTTTATCCATTCATGATTGAACCACTTCGCTTTTTCAAAATCAAATTTTGCTCCGGCCTTATGAACTCTTTCAATGGAGAATTTTTCAACCAACTCCTCCAAACGGAATATCTCCTGTTCACTGCCATCATTCCACCCGAGCATGGCAAGCAGATTCACAAAGGCTTCAGGTAAAAATCCAAGTTCCCTGAATCCGTGGATTGTTTCCTGTGTAGCAGGATCTGTCCAGTTCATTGCAAATACGGGAAATCCTAAACGATCTCCATCCCGCTTGCTCAGCTTGCCATTTCCATCCGGTTTTAATATCAAAGGCAAATGCGCCCACTCCGGCATCTCATCACTCCATCCAAGATATTTCCAGAGAAGCAAATGCACGGGTGCGCTCGGCAGCCATTCCTCACCACGGAAAGCATGTGTGATCTTCATCAGATAATCATCCACAACAACAGCAAGATGATACGTAGGCATTCCATCAGCCTTGAGCAATACTTTATCGTCCACTGCATTCGTGTCAAAATCAATATATCCCCGGATCATATCATTAAAGGCCACATGCTCATCCGGATCTATCCTGATCCTGATCACATAGGGTGAGGATTCAAGCAGTTTAAAAGTCTCTTCTTCAGGAAGCGTAAGCGAATTTTTCATTTCGCCGCGAATATGATGATCGTAATGCGTATGACTTTTTCCCTTTGCTTTCAACTGTTCACGCATCGCCTCGATCTCTTCCGGGGTATCGAAGGCATAATAGGCATGGCCCTGTTTAACCAGCTGATGGGCGTATTGTGCATAAAGGTGTTTGCGCTCGCTTTGCCGGTAGGGTTCGTGTTCGCCACCCTTATGCGGTCCTTCATCAGGGTCAAGCCTGCACCAGTGCAAACAATCAATGATATATTGCTCCGCACCTTCTACATATCTTGTTTGATCCGTATCCTCTACCCGAAGAACAAATTCTCCTCCGTGCTGTTTTGCATACAGGTAATTATAGAGTACCGTTCTAACACCTCCGAGGTGTAATCCACCGGTTGGGCTGGGAGCAAAACGCACTCGTACCTTCTTCATGCGGCAAATATATTTAATTTAGCTCCGATGTATCTTGTACGAACCCCATGGCTCATCAAAAAGTTCTACCCGGATTGTACCTGGGATTTCCCACCGGATAAAAAAGTTATCTATCTCACTTTTGATGACGGGCCGCATCCTTCGATAACAAAATTTGTCCTGGCTGAATTGAAGAAATACAATGCAAAGGCAACTTTTTTTTGCATCGGAAAAAATGTAGTTGCACATCCTGACGTTTACCGGCAAATATCAAATGACGGTCATGCTACAGGCAATCATACCTATGACCATTTGAACGGTTGGAAAACCGAAGAAAGTGCTTACCTCAAAAATATTGAAGAAGCGAAGGGGGTCATTGATTCAGGTTTATTCCGGCCTCCTTATGGAAGGATTTCAAGAAGGCAATTGAAAATTGTAAAAGAAGATTTCCGGGTTATCATGTGGACCGTTCTCGCCGGAGATTTTGATACAACTATCAATGGAGAAAAATGTTATCAGAATGTGATCCGTAATTCAAGGCCGGGATCGATCATTGTTTTTCACGACAGTGAGAAAGCCAAAGAGCGTATCGTCTACGCCCTGCCGTTAGTTCTTAAATATTTCAGTGAGAATGGCTACGAAATGATCCCGATAAGATCGGGACTATATTACTAAACTACTATATTACTGTACTACTATAAATAGATTGGGCCGGGGTAGAAACCCTGGCCCGTTTTTAATCCGTACCCTATGAAAACTGGGATGAAGTTACAATACTTTTCAAAGAATTCACAACTATTTTTCTTAGTGAAGAATGATGGTTCTTGAGTTGCCATTCACTGTTATTAGTGCCTGATTATCACAGTTCCCATTACCATAATCCAGAGTTGCAACATGAGCATTCCTGGTGATCACAACAACTCCTTTGACTATCCAGCGGCATGTAAATTTCTTGATCAGCGGTTCAGTGATAGCCGAGGTCCAGGTAGCTCCAACAGAGTTGGATCCGCTTGCAGTACCGGTGATCCTGAACACATCATCAAGCGGGAAAATAGGAGTTCCGTTTCCTTCGATCTGTGTGATCGTTTTGTTTGAATTCCAGAGTTTCCATTTTCCGTTGCTGGTGTTTGTGATCCTGCCATTGACAACTTTTACATTGTAAGCCTGTTGATTTGAGGCCGACACATTTTCATTGATGTGCGTTCCTTCTATCTTAAAGCTGTCCACATAATAATTATCAAATGTTGTAGTGGCTTTACTACCCGGTACGCTCATTCTTCCGGTATACACAGTAATGATCTTTCCCTTACGAAGCTTACCATCTCTTCCCAGACAACCTGTTCCAAAATCAAGTGTTACTGTTTTTGGAAATACGCCTGGCGTGTTTGGAACTACAGTTACAGTGAAGCAACGCGCGCTATCCACGTTCTCAGGAAGAATTCCGCCGTTATTGGAGGTTGCTCCGTAGATGCCACTGATGCCGTCACCCAGACCAATATCATCGCCGGCATCTGTAGCTTTTACTTCCATGGTGATATTGAACACATCATCAAATTCTGATTCAGCAGATGCATCCATTTCTGTTGCGTCATCTGTTGCTGCAACTTCTGTTGTGTCATCCTGCGGATTCATTAATTGTTTCTGGCAGGAGATGGTCACAGCGGTGAGGAAAGCAAAAGCTGTGATCCAGTTTAGAGGATTTTTGAAAGTTTTCATACAATTGTTGATTTTGTTACTAAAAGTTTTAAAGCTTATGTATGACAGCAGTTGCACATTGAAGTTTAAAGAGCAGTTAAAAAATTCTCACAGGTTCATCTTTGATTGAATAGTTTTACACCCTGATGTTTATTGATTCTCATACACATTTATATCTTTCCGAGTTTGACCAAGACCGCGCAGAAATGTTGCAAAGGGCAATTGATTCAGGTGTAAAAAAATTCTACCTGCCTGCCATCGACAGCTCGGAGGCCGCACGGATGCTGGATCTTGAAGCATCCTATCCCGGTGTATGTATGGCGATGATGGGACTACATCCCTGTTCAGTAAAAGAAAATTTTAAGGAAGAGCTCGCGATGGTAGAAGATCATCTGAGGAAAAGGAAATTTGTGGCAATAGGTGAGATAGGATTGGATTTTTATTGGGACAAGACTTTCACACCACAACAATACGAAGCATTTCATCATCAGATATCACTTGCACTCAAGTATGAATTGCCCATTGTAATTCATACAAGAAATGCAATGCGGGAAACCATTGATGTAGTAAAAGAATATGTTTCAAAAAATGTTAGTGGTATTTTTCATTGCTTTGGAGACTCGATTGAATTTGCCGGGGAGATCATTGGTATGGGATTTTATCTTGGTATCGGGGGCGTACTAACTTATAAAAAATCCGGCCTCGCGGAAGTTTTGAAAAACATCGATCTCAAACATATTGTTCTGGAAACAGACGCTCCTTTTCTAACGCCTGTGCCGCATCGCGGCAAAAGAAATGAAAGCAGCTATATCAGGATCATTGCTGAAAAGATCGCGGAGATAAAAAATGTAAGCATTGAAGAAGTGGCAAATCAAACTTCCGCTAACGCAGAAAAAGTTTTTACAATCACGCACTAACTTGTCCTTGTCCCTTGTCCCTTGCCTTGTACCTTGTCCCTTGTGCCCTGGCCTGTCTCTTGTCCCTTGTTCCTTGTACCTTACTTCGTAAGGTTTTTAACCACCTGCGTGGCAAACACATAGCCACCTCCTGCACCCAGTGCAGCGCCAACTAGGATCCACAACCAGTTTCCGTCTCCGGCAAAGAATCCGATCCCCGCCCCGATGATCATAAAGAGAAAGACCACAACGCCTACGGCGCTTGTTGGTTTTTTTGCCGGATGTTCTGCATGCGGAGCTTTATGCAGCGCCTGCTGACGATACTTTTCTTTTTTGCTTAGGGTCATGCCAACTAATTTACAAAAAACAAAAGACAAAAAACAGAAGACAAGGAAAAAACAGAAAACAGAAAACAGAAGACAAGGAAAAAACAAAAAACAGAAAACAAGTAAGAAGAAGAGAGAAAACAAAAACAAAAAACAAAAGACAAAAAACAGAAAACAGGGAAGAAGAGAGAAAACAAAAAAAAGAGGGTCCCGATGAATCGGGACCCTCTAATATGTTCAAAGACCTGAAGCTTGTTTCCTGTACCTTCCCTGTCTTCTGTCTTTTGTTTTTTCCTTGTCTTCTGTTTTCTGTTCTTTGTTTTCTACGAGAAGAGGTTTTACTCTTCAGCAGGAGCTTCATTAGAAGCCTCAACCTCAGGTTGCGGCGGTTGTTCTGCACGCGGAGCTTCCCTGTTCTCTCTTACCGGTACACGCCTCATTGGTGTACGTGTATTGGTGCGGGATTTTTTATGACTCTCCTGGCGCTTTGCAAATTCTGCATCATGCTCACCGCTCCATTTAGTGAACTTTTCCATCGCTGCTGCTTCATCAAACAGTCCGAGGGTTACACCACGAAGCAGGTGTTTCAGGTACAATACTCCTTTGAAAGAAAGTATACGACGTACAGTATCGGTTGGCTGAGCACCTTTGTGCAGCCAGTCCAATGCTTTCTGACGATCGATCTGGATAGTAGCCGGAACGGTCAATGGATTGTAAGAACCTAATTTTTGAATGAATTTCCCATCACGTGGGCTTCTGGCGTCTGCAACTACAATGAAGTAAAAGGGTCTTTTCTTGGAGCCATGGCGTTGCAATCTCATTTTTACAGCCATAAAAAATAGAAATTTTTTTTGGGTGATTAATAAAGTTTGTTTTTCTATAAGGATTGCGAAGATAGTGTTATGCTAAGCAATATCCAAATCGTTTTTAATTATCAGCGTTTTCCAAGTCCGGCCAGCCTTCCCATTGGCATTTTATTCATCATTTTCATCATCCCCTTCATCTGCTCAAACTGCTTGATAAAAGCGTTAAGTTCGGCAATATCCTTTCCTGCGCCCTTTGCTATCCTTTGCTTCCGGCTGGCATTGATAATATCCGGATTCCGGCGTTCTTCCAGGGTCATGGAATTGATCATAGCCTCGATCCCTTTTAGTGCATCATCCTTAATATCAACGTTTTTGAGTTGTTTATCCATGCCCGGGATCATTCCCATGATATCTTTCAGATTGCCCATTTTCTTGATCTGCTGAAGCTGGGTCTTAAAATCCTCAAAGTCGAACTGATTCTTGCGGATCTTTTTCTCCAGTTTTTTAGCCTGTTCCTCATCGAATTGTTCCTGCGCTTTTTCAACCAGACTTACAATATCTCCCATCCCAAGGATACGCTGCGCCATCCTTTCCGGATAAAAAATATCCAGCGCATCCATCTTTTCACCGCTGCTCACAAACTTGATCGGTTTATGAACCGTGTATTGGATAGATATGGCTGCACCACCTCTTGTATCACCATCAAGCTTGGTAAGTACAACACCACTGAAATCGAGTCGCTCATTGAATGCGGCTGCGGTGTTCACAGCATCCTGACCGGTCATGCTATCCACCACAAAAAGGATCTCCTGTGGATTCACCGCATTTTTGATATTTGATACCTCGGTCATCATCGCTTCATCTACAGCCAAACGGCCTGCAGTATCTATGATAACAACATTCTTGTTCCTGCTTCTTGCTTCCCTGATTGCATTTTGGGCGATGGCAACAGCATCCTTGTTATCAGGCTCACTGTATACTTCCACATTTACCTGTTCGCCAAGGATCTTAAGCTGGTCAATTGCAGCCGGCCGATAAATGTCCGCCGCAACAAGCAATGGAGATCTGCCTTTTTTGGTCTTAAGATAATTTGCAAGTTTTCCGCTAAAGGTGGTCTTACCACTACCCTGAAGACCTGCAATGAGGATCACAGCCGGATTGCCCTTTGTTTCCAGCTCACTCTCCGTTCCGCCCATCAGCTCCGCCAGTTCATCCTTTACTATCTTGACCATGAGTTGGCCGGGTGAAATGGCATTAATAACCTTTTCGCCCATGGCTTTCTCCTTTATTCCATCCGTAAATTCTTTGGCAATTTTATAATTGACATCTGCATCAACCAGAGCGCGACGGATATCCTTCAAAGTTGAAGCGATATTGAGTTCCGTGATCCTGCCCTGTCCTTTTAGATTCTTGAAGGCGGTATCTAGCCGCTCACTGAGACTTTCAAACATAGGGGGGTAAAGATAAGAACGTTTGTTCGATTGTAAGGTTTGTACGTGAACGGACAAACCTGCAAATCCTACAAACCAACGGTTTACGCACCGAGATAGTCGCGAAGCAATTTGCAGCGGGATTGTGAACGCAGCTTGATAAGCGCCTTGTCCTTTATCTGGCGTACGCGTTCGCGCGTGAGGTTGAAATGTTCCCCGATGTCTTCGAGGCTGAGGGGATGATCAACTCCGAGGCCGAAGAAATAGCGTATAACGTCTTTTTGTCTTTCAGTTAAAGTGCTGAGGGACCTGTCGATCTCCTGTTTCAAAGATTGCTTGAAATCAAGCTCACGGTCACTGCTTTCTGCATTCGGATTTTCAAGCACATCTATGAGGGTGGATTCTTCACCTTCAGAAAGGGGAGAGTCCATGCTCACGTGCCTTGCAGAGATACCGAGGGTTGCCGCAACTTCTTCCTGGTCTATCTCAAGATGTGTTGCAAGTTCTTCCTGGGTTGGCTCCCGCTCGTATTCCTGCTCCAGCTGGGCATAGGCACGGTTGAGGCGACCGGTAAGTCCCACCTTATTCAAGGGTAAACGAACGATCCTTGATTGTTCAGCCAGGGCCTGCAGAATACTCTGACGGATCCACCAAACACCATAGGAAATAAATTTGAAGCCTCTTGTTTCATCGAAACGCTGAGCTGCTTTTATAAGTCCGAGGTTGCCCTCGTTAATTAGATCTGGCAGGGTAAGTCCCTGGTTCTGATACTGCTTTGCAACAGATACCACAAAACGAAGATTTGCTTTGGTGAGACGGTCAAGCGCCCTTTGGTCGCCCTGCTTGATAAGCACAGCCAGTTTCACCTCTTCTTCAGGTGTGATCAGATCAACTTTTCCAATTTCCTGCAGATATTTTTCAAGACTCTGGCTTTCACGGTTAGTGATGGACTTGGAGATCTTAAGCTGACGCATACTCATAAGCTGGATATTATTAGGTTATCGGGACTTTACAGTTCTGGTTAACGCTATGTTAAAAAGTTCAGCAGTTGTAACGTAATTTATGTCAATAATAGTATGTGGACAAAAAAATAATCTCTTAAAACTCAGGGAAATAGGGCGTGCGTAATTAATTGCTAAAAAAGCGGCAAATAATTTTGCTACGTGGATTAATTTTCTATTATTGCACATATACATATGTGAATTGTAATTGAGGATGAGCAAAAAAATGAAATACACGTTAGAGTATCCGGTGAGGTGTTCCCCGAGTATCTTATATGAATTTTTATCAACTCCTGCAGGTCTGCAGGAATGGTTCGCAGATAAAGTAGACGAACGGGAAGGTTTATTTACCTTCTCCTGGAATGGAACAACGCAGGAAGCCGAGCTACTGGAAAGCGAGGAGAATAAATTTATTCGCTTCCACTGGGTTGGAGCTCCCAAGGATGAATTCTTTGAATTCAGTATAGAGAAATCTGAAGTGACCAATCTTACCATCCTTCTTGTAAGCGATTTTGCGGATAAGAAGGAGATCAAGGACCAGAGCCAGCTCTGGGAGACCCAGGTCAAGGATCTTTTCTATCGTTTGGGTAACTGATACTCAGAAATTCCACAATTTCCCTGAAAGATTGAATAAGCAATGATCCTGCATTTGACGGATCATCAAGTCCTGTTTTTTTAGCGATCTTGAAATGATCTTTTTCATTAAAAGCGTCTATGGCTAACCGTTGGGTTTGAATAAGACGGTAATTATCTTCCTCAAAATGATGCTCCCATTCATCGCCCCCGGAAATAAAAAAACCATAATGCTGTAACTTCTCCAATGCCTTTTCAGTTAAGGACATTTTTGATTTATAAACGCCTGAAATGTGAAGGGTAATGCTGAAGAAATTGCCCCACCAGAACATCGTTCTCAATGCAAGAACACCATCTTTTCCAAATTTTGCTGGGTAATCCAGGATAACATAAGGAAGTCCGCGATAGTTTTCCCCACGCGAGATCTTGCCAGAGGCAGATGAGATCTTCTCAGGGAAAGGGTCATTTGCTTCCAACTCTGCCGCATAGGAATTCTTCAGGTCTCCAAAAAAGTCAAATACCTTTTGAATAAGCTTTTGTTTGGTAAACAACCACTCCGTGTTATTGACCAGACTCAATTCCTCTTCTGAAAACAGTAATTTTGACCTCACATTATTACTATATTACTACACTACTAAATTACTACTCGTATTGCTAAAGCGTCTCGATAAGCTGATCCTGAAAGAGTTCTTCTGGCCATTCGTCGCTTCCTTTTTCATTTCACTACTGTTATTTGTAATGCAGATCATCTGGAAATATGTTGATGATCTTGTAGGTAAAGGTCTGGATCTGTGGACAGTTTCCAGGTTCGTGATCTATTCAACGGCTACCGAGGTTACCTATGCCTTACCCATTTCAATATTACTGGCTTCCATAATGACTTTTGGCAATCTGGGGGAAAGATTTGAACTGGTAGCTATCAAGTCGGCCGGTATTTCTCTTGTGCGGTTCATGCGCCCGATGTTTATTTTTGCCCTCGTCCTTTCAGGCATTACTTTCTTATTTGCCAATTATATCATCCCTGTGGCGAATCTGAAGTTTGCAGTCCTTTATACGGAGATATATAATAAGAGTCCGGCCTTCGATCTTAAAGAAGGCGTTTTTTATACGGGTCTGCGCGGTTATTCCATCAAGGTCTCAAAAAAGGAAAAGGACCGTTCCACCCTTAGGAATGTGATCATATATGAGCAAACCACCGGACCGCAGGACAACTGCATATTCGCCACCAGTGCAAAAATGACGGTGAGTGAGGATAAGCAATTCCTGGAATTCAATCTCAAGGATGGATATCGTTATGAAGAAAAGGGTGAGATCAGTAATCCAAAGAACGAATTTGTAAGAACAGGGTTCAAAGAGTACAAAAAACTTTTTGATCTCAGGCAGCTGGATATAAAAAAAATGGCTGACACCTTATTCAAAGCCGGCACCAAGATGCAGAATATGCGGCAGCTCAGCAAAAGATACGACTCGCTCAAAACCTTCCCGGATTCGATGGCCATTAAGTCCCGGGTGGAAATGCGTGCCTATTTTAATTTTCTCAGATGGGATCACCAGGATACTGTAAGGAACTTATACCGGGCTAATATCAAATCTTTCGATGAGGTAGTTCCTGATTCCTTAAAAAATCTCATGAATGAAAGGTTGAGTACTTCACTCGCTAGTCTGAGGAATCAATACGATCTTGCTTCCGGAGATTACAATTCAAAGTATAAAACACTCCGGGATATCAACCTGGAATGGTTTCAAAAGATCACCGTTCCTCTTGCCTGCCTGGTTTTCTTTTTTATTGGGGCACCTCTTGGCTCCATCATCAGGAAAGGGGGTGTTGGAATGCCGCTGGTTCTGGCCCTGATCTTTTTCCTGATCTATCATCTTTTGAATATGTATGGCGTAAGGTTTGTGAGTGCAAATACCATGACCGTTTTTGGAGGTACCTGGTTGCCGATACTGGTATTAGCGCCTGTTGGTTTTTTCTTAACGTATAAAGCAGCAAGGGATTCACAAATGTTCAGCAGGGAGTTTTATTTCCGCACTTTCGGCTGGATGCAACCGGTCACAAGATGGCTTTCGGCTAAAAAGAAACGCAGATAAAATTATAAAAACAATCATTATGGCACAGAATAAACCACGCCGCGAATTCATCAAAACTGGATTGATGGGTTCTGTGGCAATAGGTGTTGGCATCACTTCCATGTCCTCTTTTATTGAATCCTGTACTTCAACAAAGGCAATAAGTACTGGGTCGATGAAAACCGGTTTTGATCAGACTCCGCTTCCGTATGCGTACGATGCGCTTGAGAACATCATTGATGCCCGGACAATGGAGATACATTATTCAAAGCATGCTGCAGCCTATTCAAAGAATCTGAAGGATGCCGCACAGGCTGAAGGGATAGATGCATCAAAGCCTCTGGAGGAAGTACTTGCAAGGGTTTCCAAATATTCTTCCAAGGTGCGTAATAATGCAGGCGGACATTATAATCATGAAATGTTCTGGAAAAGCATGCGCGCCAAAACATCCAATAATAAACCTTCGGGAGATCTGTTATCAAAGATCGAACTGGCTTTTGGATCCTTTGATACTTTCAAAACGCAATTTGCTGATGCAGGGAAGAATCGCTTTGGTAGCGGATGGGCATGGCTTTATGTGGATGGCAGTAAGGCTCTGAAGATCGGATCCTCACCAAACCAGGATAATCCGCTGATGGATGTGAGCGATATCAAAGGATTTCCGCTGCTGGGCCTGGATGTTTGGGAACACGCGTATTATCTGAAGTATCAGAACAAAAGAGCGGATTATATAGACGCCTGGTGGAATGTGGTGAACTGGGATTATGTGGGTACAAGGCTTGCAGCGCTTTAACAATATTTATTGAAAGAATATTTGGAATTGGAAAGAAGGAATATATAATTTTGTTTCAGATTGCTTTTCAATTCATCAGCCTTTGCGCTAGTTGCATCCTACCTTGCCCTGATGCCTCTAATGCAGAGGCTGAGACAATTTAGGACCTCCCTCTTTTACTACCTCGTCCCTAGTCCCGATTAAAATCGGGACCTCGTACATTTAATTTATATTCGTGCACTTAAAATTTGAAAATTCATGCAGGCTTGGAAAGAATACCAGGAAAAGAATAAGGACAGATTTCTGAATGAACTGATCGACCTATTGAAAATACCTTCCATCAGCGCAAAGAGCGAGAACAAACAGGATATGGTGAAATGCGCGGAAGCAGTGAAGCAACGCCTGCTTGATGCAGGGGCAGATTCGGCCGACCTTCATCAAACAGATGGACACCCTGTTGTGGTAGGACAAAAACTCATCGATCCATCTAAACCAACAGTTCTGGTATACGGGCATTATGATGTTCAGCCACCGGAACCATTGGAGCTCTGGCATAGCGGGCCCTTCGAGCCTGTTATCAAGGACGGAAAACTATTTGCACGTGGATCCTGTGATGATAAGGGCCAGTTCTATATGCATATAAAGGCGCTGGAAACGATGATCCAGACCAATTCACTCAATACGAATGTTAAGTTCATCATTGAAGGAGAGGAGGAAGTGGGATCACCCAATCTTGGAAAATTTGTTGCTGCAAACAAGGAATTGCTGAAAGCAGATGTCATTCTCATCAGTGATACTGCAATGCTAAGCCTGGAGAATCCAAGCATAGATATTGGAGTACGCGGACTTAGTTATATAGAAGTGGAAGTGACGGGACCAAACCGGGATCTCCATAGTGGTGTTTATGGCGGAGCAGTTGCAAACCCCATCACCATTCTTGCGCAAATGATCGCAACCTGTCATGATGAGAACAATCACATCACCATTCCTGGTTTCTATGATGATGTTGTTGTTGCTACAGAAGCGGAAAGAAAGTTGATGGCCGAAGCTCCGTATAATGAAAAGGAATATATGGATGACCTGGGAGTAAAAGAGCTTTGGGGTGAAAAAGGATATACCACAAATGAAAGAACAGGCATAAGGCCAACACTGGAGCTGAACGGGATCTGGGGCGGTTACCAGGGGGAAGGCGCCAAGACTGTTCTTCCTTCAAAGGCTACTGCAAAAATTTCAGCGCGATTGGTACCAAACCAGTCGAGCAGAAAGATCACCGATATGCTTCTTGAGTATTTCAAAAAGATCGCCCCACCTTCCGTAACCGTGAGTGCCTTTGAACATCACGGAGGCGAGCCTTACATGACGCCGATCGACAGTAAGGCCTACCAGGCTGCTTCAAAAGCTATTGAAGCAACTTTCGGAAAAAAGGCAATCCCGGTAAGGGGTGGAGGAAGTATTCCCATCTGTTCCCTGTTTGAACAGGAACTTGGAATAAAAGTTGTATTTCTTGGATTCGGGCTGGACAGTGATAATCTTCATTCACCAAATGAAAAGTTTGACCTGGCCAACTTCTATAAGGGAATTGAAACGATCCCTTATTTCCATAAATACTTTTCTGAATTATGAAATTAATACTCACTGTTATTTTATTTTCCTTTACGCTTTCAACTTTTGCACAGGAAAAAGAAAATGAAAAGATCGCCGCATCTGCAAAGGTGCTGGATGAATTTGGCGCTATCAAAGAAAATATTCCGAGAAAATTATTGCAGATCTCCCAGGGGATCATTGTTATTCCCAAGCTGATCAATGCAGGCCTGGTGGTAGGTGGCAAACGGGGTAAGGGGATCGCAATGATAAAGCTGAACGACAGTACCTGGAGCAATCCGCTCTTTGTAACCATTACTGGAGGCAGTATAGGTTTCCAGGTGGGCGTGCAGTCGATCGATCTTATACTTGTTGTGAAAACCCGTTCAACACTTGAGCAGATAGGTAAAGGTGATTTCACGCTGGGTGGTGAGGCATCCGCAACAGTGGGACCTATCGGAAGAAATTCTTCCGCAACAACCGATACAAAGTTTGAAGCGGAGATCTATTCTTATTCTAAAAGCAAGGGTTTGTTTGCAGGCATCAGTATCAATGGATCACAGCTGGATGTGGATGATAAGGCCAATGCTTCATTTTATGGGGAGCCCGTTTCATCCAATGATGTGCTTTCCAACAGCGATATGATGAGTAAACCTGCCGCTGCGCAACTGAATTCAGCATTGCGGAGATTGTATCGTTAAAATACTTTCTCTATCCTGCAAAATCTGCCTTCCGCTGTAACACCTTCAATGATCACCCGCATGTTCTTACAATCATCATTATTGTAAAAGCGGATCTTGTGTTTCATATGTTCTTTGTCCAGCAATATCTCAGGATCCCAGAATAAAGTGCTCCGGGTATCAGGCGCGGCATGACGGGAATCCGGCATATCATAGTTTGGAGAATAGAATTCCCGGGTTATGGAGTAGCCTGGAAAAAAGAAGCGGGGCAGGACTGAAGAATAAGGTTTGGTCATATCCTCAGGTTTCTTCTGATAAATAATAAGTGCTGGTCCGCCAGCGGGGGCAAGTGCAAAATTATTTTCATACTTGATCATAGCTATCTCATCTATGGGAATATTATCGATGGCATTGATGTCCCACTGCACTTCATTAAAAAATACGGTTACAACCTGTGGTGGTCCCATTATACTTGTGACCAGGGAGCTCTGAACCTCATAATTACCGGTAGTGCCTGCTATTCTGATGCGTGGGAAATTGAATCGAAGAAAGGAGATCAGGCTGGTGACACCTGGAACGGGATTGGAGATCAGGTCAACAACGCGACCGAAATTACCACTGAAAGGACCTGAGGTATATCGTTCCTGGACCAGTTGTGTTGCAGTTTTTTTTCTTCCCGTGATCTTGATCTCTTTGAGTGTAACTGCCTTGGCAAGAAAGGCGGAATAGTCCTGCAGATCATCCTGTATCTTTTTCATTTTTTGTTTTAATGAATCGGATAATTCCTGGCCGATAATATTTATGGGGGCCAGATAGGGATTTGACGGACGGATCGTATTCCGGTCAAGAACCAGATTAACGATCTGTTTGCTTTTCTTTTTTGTATTGAGATTGTAAACAAAGGTGGCTGTATCAGAAAAGATCAGGGAAGGAAGTTCAAACCGTCCCTCAGCATCTATAAAAGCGGTACTAACTCCTGCAGAGCTGTCTTTAAGCGAGCGATAGATGAAGTTGAGCATACCTTCCTTAACGGGTTGCTTTTTATTTTCAGTTAAAACCTTTCCGGATATTGTGATAAAAGAAAGAGGAGTGTATGCTGGCGCAGGATAATGAGCACTGCGAATCTGTTCCCAATTTATCTTTCTCCATCCGTTTGTCATCATAACAAGGTCGAGCGCGTCTTTGGTGCCTTTATCATTATTCTTAAAGTAATAACGCGGGTTATGGATATATCCTCTCAGATAGGAGGTTAGCAGAAATCGCGATACAATATCCTCCGCTATACCTGATGCGGGGGCTTTATCATTATCTGTTACGGCTACGGAATAATTTCCTTCAAGTGAATCAGGGATTGAAAAAGTAAAAACATTTAATGCCCGCCTGTTTTTTTGCAGTGTATCCGCATCCAGATTTGCACTTTGGAGGTAATCATTGTTATTCACAAAGGTCAGCCTTTCAACAAGTGGCCTGAAATCTTTATCCAGCAAGGTTATCATCAGGATTCCGGATGAAAGATCCTTTACCGGCAGTATTAGTAAGGCCGGTTTTTTTTCCAAATGTATCTTTCTTACAAAGGCAACGTTATCCGCAAGCCTGCCAACAAGCGTTATATCACCATCCGGTTCACCTTCGCTCTTCTGAATGGTGATCCGCTTACCCTGGGGGTTTTCATCAACATGCATCACGATCCCTTTTTCTTTTGCAGCCGGCAGGGTGAGTTTCGCAATTTTTCCATTTGAGAATTTGACCTCTGCAGTATAGGTTTCGCCGGCCGCAGGAAGAATAATAAACCGGCCCATACCATCGTGAGTAGTTTTCATATCCGTGATGGAATTCCCTTTAGAATCAAAAATGGTTCCGGTTAAGTCCACAGGGTATCCGTTGCCGTTAGTTGCCTTTACTGCAACATAGTTGACGATGTCAGCTATCATTGATCCGCCTTCCGGGAAGAATCCCACATCAAATATCTCCTCCCTGGAATTGTTTGGAATGGGTGAATGGGAATTGTAGATGTATATTTTTTTATTGTAGAGGAAATCTTCTTCAAAATTCAACATCCAGGATGTGTATGCCCTTAAAGTATAATATCCTGAGCGAAGAGAATCCGGAAGATCAAAGTTACCGTGCGTGGTACTTTCAGCGATCGGTAAGGTCTTGATTTGAATAACCCTGCCATTTGGATCCGAAAGTTCCAGGAACAGGCTTGTACTGATGGTATCTCCGGTGAGTCCGGTCTGCAGATAGCTTTTGAACCATATCGTCTCACCTGCCACATAAGCATCTTTATCAAAATGAATGTGTATCCTTTCCGCAGGCAGTTTGTTATAATAGAGTTTTATCAACTCAGCAACATCCTGTGCAAAGGAAAATGCCGGAAACAATGCGATTAAAAGGAGGATCTTTTTCATAAGGAACGTACAAACCTACAAACTATCGAACGTTATCTTCCCCCCGGAGGGCAATTCTTCCGCAAAAAGGTGGTATAAAGGTTAGATAAATGCTTTGTTGTACCTGCCCCTTCATTGATATTATGCGTACGGTTTGGATAGGGCATGAACTGAAATATCTTATTGTTCTTTATCAGTTCATTCAGCAACTGCTCCGCATTACTGTAATGCACATTGTCATCACCGGTACCATGAATATACAGCAGGTTCCCTCTTAGGTTCTTTGCATAGGTTATGGGTGAACCTTTGATAAAATCATCCATGTTTTCCTGTGGAAGCCCCATGTATTTCTCCTGGTAAATGTTATCATAATTAAGCTGGTTGGTTACAGCTGCAACGGCAATCCCCGTCTTATAGATATCGGGATACTGGAACATCAGATTCAGGGTAGCGGATCCGCCTCCGCTCCAGCCGTATACTGCCACACGGTCCTTATCAAAGTAGGGCTTATCAAGAAATTTCTTTGCAGCCATTGCCTGGTCGCGTATGTTGATCCTTCCCAGGTTCCTGTAAACCGATTTTCTCCAGGCTCTGCCCCGCAGTGAAGGAGTCCCCCGGTTATCCAGCGAAGCGAAGAAATAACCATCTTCGCTCAAATCCCCGTCAAACAAATAATTATAGTGTGTTCCGTATGTATTGGCAACGGTGCTGGACCAGGGTTCTGTATATACCGTGAAAACAACGGGATATTTTTTTGTGCTGTCGAAATTTGCAGGCTTTATCATCCATCCGTCCAGCGTAATATTATCTTCTGTGGTTATCTTGAAATATTCAACCTGCATACGATCATTGACCCGCATTGTTTTTGCGATCGTTTTATTCTCATCCAGTGCTTTATTATCCGGAAGGGATATCCATTCTTTTGCAGGATAGGTTTTATAATTTGAAAAAGTGTGCACCGCAAATTTTGCATTGGGTCCGATCTCGTATTCATGCGTTCCTTTCAGATCTTTGGAAGAAAGCAGTTCTGCCTTTCCGGATCCATCCATTTTTGCACGATAGAGATATAATTCAGTTCCGTTATCCGGAGATGCACCAAAATACACATATTGGTTTGCTTCATCGATGCCCTCAATCCCTGAAACGTCAAAATCTCCTTTTGTAAGTAATGTTTCTTTGGATCCATCCCTGCTTACTTTATAAATATGTCTCCATCCGTCTTTTTCACTGACCCAGAGAAAATCACTGCCCTTATTGAGCCATTCCCAGCCAATTGGATCATCGTCATTCCACACTGCCTTAGTGTCTATCCATGCATCATCGTGTTCCAGGTAAAAATTCTTTGCAGTGCCATCGGGCTTGCAATAAAATAACTTACTGATCTGTTGCTTACGATTCAATTGTTGTACAACAATTTCCTTACCATCCGGTGTCCATTCCATGCGCGGCAGATAGTTCTGACTAGGATCACCGGGAATGTTCATCCACTGCGTTCTGCCTGTTGTAATATCCACAACGCCTATTTTCACCGGAGAAGGTGCTTCTCCAACTTTTGGATATTCAACCGGGATCACGCGGGAATAAACCGAATCCGTTGTGTTCAGCATATAATAATCTCTTACCTGTGTTGCATCAACCTGCCAGAAGGCTATTGACCTGCTGTCAGGATTCCATCTGAATCCGTCCCTGCATCCCAGTTCTTCTTCATATACCCAGTCGAATGTACCATTGATCAGTTTGCGCGTTCCGTCCTTTGTTAACTGGATTGTTTTGCCCGATGTGAGGTCTTCAACATATATGTTGTGTTCACTTACGTAAGCTACTTTATTATTGTCTGGCGAGAATTTTGCAAACATGAGCGACTGGCCTGGACGGTCCTTACCAACCTGTTTAAGTTTGCCGGCACTTATATCATAAACCCAGTAATTCCCCCTGGTATTATATCTCCAAACTTTTGCGGTATTGGTAAAAAGCATGATCTTATTCTGGTCGGGCGACATGATGAAGATCCTGAAGGAAAGCGGTTTTTCACCCGATGGGGTAAGCTGCTCCCTGGAAGCGACAATAGTTTCCGCCTTAGATTTAAGATCGGTTCTTACTATGCCTCCTTCTTTTAATTTCAAATATCCGCTTCCATCCCTGGTCCAGTAAAAATCCTTTGGCCTGAATTGTGCATGGGCAGAAATGCAGAAAATAACCGTAATTACAAGTAGAAAAGTTTTATAGGTCATTGATCAAAATTGAGTAGTAAAAATATTCCATTTAAGTATGCAGGAAAAACTTCGTATTGATAAATATCTGTGGGCTATCCGGATCTTCAAAACCCGGAGCCTGGCCACAGATGCTATTAATAATGGGAAGGTGAAATATAATGCGGTGGCGGTAAAGGCATCGCGACCGGTTAGTATAGGCGACCGGTATGAAATAAAGACAGAAGCCAAAAAATGGATAATTGAGGTGAGTGGACTATTAAATAACAGGGTCCAGTATTCCGAAGCGATAAAGTTTTACGTAGACCTGAGTCCGGAAGAAGATAAAACAAAGGTCCAGCAAACATCCTTTGTTTTTCAAACGGGAAAGAGGCAAAGCAAGCAGGGCCGGCCTACAAAAAAACAAAAGCGTGATTTGGATCAGCTGAATGAATGGTGATCACCAGTCCCATTTGTTTTCCCTTCTGTTGTATCGCTGAATTTCCATTCTGAGCTGGATAGGATTGTTGAAGGTATTGGCTATACTGCTGACTACAAATCCACCGATCTTATATCTTTCTCTCCAAAGCCTGAATACCTTTTCCACTCCGGCATACATTTCCGCATACTTCAGATTTCTTTCCGGTGCAAACAAAACCCCGCCGCCAACGATCTCTCTCAGCTGGAGTTTTTTGAGCAATGGGATCTTATTCAATAATGCTCCGTAAAGCTGCTGCATGATATGACCTTCGTAAAATGGTTTGAACACTGCAAAGGTTGTGTCGATCGACTGGAAGGTTTGATTGGGATCCATGAAATGGATAGGATCGCCCGACTTCATATATTTATAATCCACAACGCGAAGGTCCTTCCTGGTAACAAAGTTGCCGGTGATCAGTGAATAATTCAGATCACCAAATAATCCCAGCTTAACCTTTTGTTTGATCTGGAATTGTATGTAATCAAAATCAGCCTTTGTTTTGAAAATGCCGGGTATTGCTTTTTTCCAGGTGAATATAAACGTTGGGTAGCTACTGCCCAGGTTGAGTTTCTCACGCGGCTCGCGGATATATTTCTGCCTGGGCGTGAAAAGCACTTCGATCTTAGAGTACAATCCACTGTAAGTGTCAAACTGGATCGGCTGATTATCACTCTGCCCCAAAAGTGTATCCAGCTTTGCATTTGTTTTATATCCCGCGGCGCTTCTTCTTGTGGTGTAAGACATTTCTGTGTTCAGGTAAAGTCCGTTCACCAGTTCAATATAATGACCACCCTCTATTCTATCACGAACATAAACATTGGATCTTTTCAAATGATTTATCCATGCATCGCCATCAAATAGCTGCGCAAATTCCCTTCCGATATCAAGGTAATAGTTCCCCGCTTTGAATGGATTATAATATCGCGCAAAATGAATATAGCCCTGAACATCCTTGTTCCTCAATCCAATGCTGATATTAGGATGCACGGTTATGGAAGTTTTATCCGGATATTTTTTTCTGAGGAAGAAATTGTATCCGATCCTGCTTCCGCCAAACTGGAATGGCCGGTAAAGCCCGCTTAAGGCATCAAAGAAGACCACCCTTTCCTTACGCCAGTTGTGGTTTTCAACCCCGCTTATTAACAGTCGCGAGAAAGTAATTTTATTATCCGCTTTATCGGCTGAATCCAGATACGCCTCACTGGTCTGCACTTTACTCAGACTGTCTCTGAAATGTACAAATTTGATCTCTTCATCCGTTAGTGGTTCCTTTCTTACGATCTCCCAGAACACACTGTCGCGCTCATACGCCTCAAGTTTTGTTGTGCTCACCTCCAGTCCAAAATTCTTTTTGGAGAAAGTTGTATCCACAACATAGTTGCTGTAGATAGCGATAGTTCTCCCGGTGAGTTTTCCTTTTCCTTCCTTGCTAACATATTTGAAATCCTGTCGCACCGGCATCCAGGCCTTGTTGTTCACGTATTCATATTGCTGGTCCACCGAAAAATAATCGTATTCATTGAGGTGAAACTTGGGCAGTTCAAAGTGGGAGGAGGTCATTACCCATGCGCTGTCCATGATCTCCATTTCTCCTGTCACTAAAGCATTGCCCAGTTTGCCAGGAGTAACTCTTATCGTGTAATATGTTCTTCCATTTTCTTTCCGGATGCTGACCGTTTTATATTTATAGGCGATGAGACCTGAGTTACTGATGGGCGAGAGCATCGGCATTGCGGAAAGGGCAGGAAGCTGCACCAGGTTCCTATAAAAATTAAAATCCCCATCGGTTGTTGTGAGATAGAACAGGCTTTCCGGATTGCCTCTCAGTTTTACCCCTGTCCTCACTTCCTTTGTTTTATCCGGATAGGCTTTATCGGCTTTCAAAAGAACTTCAGCCATGCTCATGTTCTTCAGATCAGGCTGTTTGATGATACTGTCAACGGGTTTTTTAGATAGGGGATCTTTTTCTGCTGTTGCTCTTATATAAATGTCGGTTGTATAGTTCTGGCCGTCGTCAATATACTTATCCTTATTTTTTATCACATTTTTTACGATCTCCTCGCTCATGTCCCTTTTGAGCGCATATATTTTTACCTCACTCAGTGTTTGTGAATAATCTTCCTCCATTAATACATTCAGCTTATAATCCGCATTCATGGTTATTGTAATGATCTGCGGCTTAAAACCCACCATGGATATAACTATATCATATTTTCCCGGCTCGAGCCTAAAGGAATAGTTTCCCTGTTCATCTGTTGTGGTCCCCATTGCCAGTTCCTTAATGCTGACTGATGCAAAGGGCAAAGCTTCCTGCCTTTTATTGGTGAGTTTTCCGGAAAGGGCAAATTGCTGAGCCGTTGCACCGGCTACCAGGGAAAGTGAAAAAGTGAGTAATAAAAATATCCGTTGTAGCACTGATTGGTAATGTTTTATCTATATCCTGTCTTGTTGGTATTCTGGGCCGGACAAAATTCCTACTAATATCCCTTGAGATGTTCAAAGAATATGTTAATTAAGTTTGCATTATGAAGATCGATATTATCAGCGTGGTACCCGGACTGATGGAGAGCTTTTTTGCTCACTCCATCCTCAAACGCGCTGCTGATAAGGGATTGCTCACCATTAAGTTACACAACCTGCGGGATTTTACTACTTATAAGCACGGCCAGGTTGATGATTACCAGTTTGGAGGAGGCGCGGGACTGGTTATGATGCCGGAGCCCCTGGCCAATGCCATCGAATCTTTGCAGTCCTCCACAACCTATGATGAAGTGATATTCCTTACTCCTGATGGCGATGTTTTTGATCAGCGCACAGCGAACCAGCTTTCCCTTAAAAATAATTTGTTACTCATCTGCGGACATTACAAAGGGATCGATCAGCGTATCCGCGATCATTTTGTGACCAGGGAGATCTCCATCGGCAATTATGTTTTAAGTGGCGGTGAACTTGGTGCTGCTGTTCTTGTTGATGCTATTGGTCGACTTATCCCGGGTGTTCTCAATGATGAAACATCTGCGCTGACTGATTCGTTTCAGGATGGATTACTGGCGCCGCCTGTTTATACGCGACCGGAAGTTTTCCGCGACTGGAAAGTTCCGGACATTCTTCTGAGCGGCAATCATGCAAAGATCGAGGAGTGGCGTCATGAGGAATCGGTGCGATTAACAGCTGAAAAGAGACCGGATTTGTTATAATTTTATAATGCAAGGACGTTTATGATCTTGAGGAAGAAATTCTTGCAAAAGGTGCTCAGATAAATTCTATTCAATCTTTGCATGATCATGCCGCATAAGATATTTGTGATCTTAACCGCACTAGTATTCAGCTTTTCATCAAAAGTTGCCGCACAGGTTATCAGGATGACTGAACCTTTGATTTTCAAAAAGGACAACTATTCGATCAAATATCCTAAAGGATGGAAGGTGGATACATCCGGTTTGAATATGACGGAACTCATTATTCAAAGTCCGAAAGAAAGTCCTGCAGACCGGTTCAATGAAAACCTGAACTTACTTATCCAGCATTATCAAAATCTCGGCATTACGCTTGAAAAATATATGGCTGCCTCTGTAAAGCAGATCAATGGTATGCATCCAACAGAAAAACTCAGGGACTCGATTATTTCAACAGGGCCATTGCCAAAACACGGAAAACTCATCTATGGATGGACACAACAAGGGTTGAAATTGAAATTCATCCAATACGCTTATATCATTGAAGAAAAGGCATACCTGCTCACCTTTACAACAGAGCTCGATAAGTTTGACCGTTACAAATCAATAGGCGAACAGATCCTCAGATCTTTCGTGGTCAAATGATTATTTAGTATCCTCTTTAACTCCAATTACCGGCAACGCTCTTTCCCTGATCAGTTGATTCAGTTTCGGTACATCAACATCTATGATCTGTTTCAGCTTTGCCAGCTGAGCATCGGCCTGTGATGCAAGAAGTGTATAAGCTTCACGAACCTGTTTTGTTGGAGGATAGTTGCCTGATGATGCGTAACCATATATTCCTCCGATCTTATCATTAAGCCGGATAGGATAATTAAGTACATCCTGTCCGCTCTTGGCCTTTGTCTGATACAATGCCTCTTCTATCCTGGTCATTTGTTTGTTGATAGAATCAGAAAGCGATTTGATCGGCTTCATCGTGGAATCCTTCGGCTGGCGAGCCATGAATGTGTTGATCTGCCCGCGTATATCAGCAATGTTCTTCAAAGCCTTTGTTATCTCTGAGAATTTATCCCTGACAGCAATGAGAAAATCAAATTGTTCCTGGTACTGTGCCTGCGTCTGTTTGTAGTTTGGATTTGCCAGGATGGTGAAAGGCACTTCAATGCTATCCTTCTTATCGGAAACGATCTTTACAAAATAATTTCCGGGAGGCGCTTTGGGTCCGCCCGGGGTGCCATTCCAAAGGATCTGACCTTCTATACGTTCTGCCGGCTGATAGAACATATCCCATACAAACTGATTCATTCCTTTTACAACCTCGATCTTTCCAACAGGCCCGGTGGGAGGAGCAGATGTTGTGAAATCGCGTATCAGCTTTTTATTTTTATCCAGTACGGAGATCTTCACATTTGCACTGTCTGATGCATTTCTTAAATAATAATTTACAACAACACCATTGGGAGGATTGAATCCTGCATTAACTGCATTTGGATTTCTGAACCCACCCATTCTTACTGCATCATGAACAGGATATACATAGATATTCTTTGTGATGATGCTGTTGTCTTTTTCCTGAACCGGAGTAAGATCATCCAGAACCCAGAACGCTCTTCCCTGAGTTGCAACCACCAGGTCATTGTCTTTAATGGTTAGATCTGTTATGGGAACCATTGGAAGATTCAACTGGAATGGAGCCCAGTTCTTTCCATAGTCGTAGCTGATATACATCCCATACTCAGTACCTGCATACAGTAGTCCTGGTTTCTTTTTATCTGCACGAATACAACGGGCAAATGATTTGGCAGGAATTCCGTTGGTGATCCTGGTCCAGCTCTTGCCATAATCACGGGTCATAAAAATGTATGGAGTAAAATCATCCGATTTATATTTTGTTCCAACAAAGTAGGCGGTTCCTTTCTGGAATGGATCTGCTTCAACACAGTTCCACATCATCCATTTGCCTGCTTCAGGAGGTGTAACATTGGTCCAGGTTTTCCCGAGGTCTGTTGTAAGATTGATCAGACCGTCATCACTTCCAACCCAGATCAGATCTTTTTCTAGTGCTGATTCCTGGATCGTGAAAATTGTACAATACACTTCAACTCCGCTGTTGTCCTGTGTGATGGGCCCACCACTACTTTTTTGTCTGGTTTTGTCATTTGTGGTAAGATCACCACTAAGCGCGGTCCAGGTCATGCCTTCATCTTCTGATGCAAACAATACGTTACCACCTGCATATAATCTTTTAGGATTGTGCGGAGAAAAGATTATCGGGAAATTCCACTGAAAGCGATACTTGATCTCATCAACACCTCCGCCCAAAGGATTATCAGGCCATACGCTAACTGCTCTGTTCTCCCCGGTCTTGTGATCAAAGCGGGAAAGATATCCGCTATAGTTACCGCCATAAACAATATCAGGATTCAATGGATCCGCAACAACATAACCACTTTCAAAACCTGCGGTATTTGTCCAGTGCGTGTTATTGATCTCGCTGCTTTCGGTTTTTGAAAGTATTCTCACGGTTGAATTATCCTGTTGCGCGCCAAGGATACGGTAAGGAAAATTATTGTCGGTTGAAACACGATAGAATTGCGCAGTAGGCTGATTGGCTTCTGTGCTCCAGTTGATACCGCCATCAAAACTTATCTGCGCACCACCATCATTTGCCATGATCATCCTGTTTGGATCTTCGGGGTCGATCCAGAAACCATGATGATCGCTGTGACCGCTGTTCATCGGGCGAAAGGTATTGCCACCATCTGTACTCTTGTATAATCCTACGTTGAGTGCATATACAACATCTGCATTCTTTGGATCCACGTACACGCGGTTGAAGTACCAGGAACGCTGGCGCACATTAGGATCTGTGCTTACAACCCTCCATGATTCACCTCCATCATCACTTCTCAGTAATCCGCCTTTTTCTGATTCAACCATTGAATACAAACGGTCGGGGTTAGACGCAGCCACCGCAATGCTGATATTTCCGAGTACGGTCTTGCCGGGAAATCCTTTTTTATTGGTAAGACTAGCCCAGGTTTCACCCCCGTCTGTGCTTTTATACAATCCGCTGCCCTTTCCACCACTTTCCAGACTATAGGGAGTACGTTTAACCGTCCAGGTAGAAGCATACATAACGGCCGGATTACCGGGCTCCATGATCAGATCGATACCACCGCTCTGATCATCGCTGTATAAAACCTTACGCCATGTTTTTCCGCCATCAGTTGTTTTATAGATGCCGCGTTCCTCATTGGTTCCAAATAAATGTCCGATAGCAGCTACCCAAACAATATTAGGATCCTTTGGATGCACTACGATCTTTGCAATATGTCTTGTATCCTTAAGCCCGATATGTTTCCAGCTCCTTCCGGCATCATCCGAGCGCCACATTCCAAAGCCTTCACTAACGTTACCGCGTAGGGTATTTTCACCTTCTCCAACGTAGAGGATCGTAGGGTCACTTGGCGCTACTTCCACAGCGCCTATCGATCCGCCGAAATATTTATCGGATATATTTTTCCAGTTGCTTCCTCCGTCGATCGTTTTCCAAACACCTCCGCCGGTACCACCGAAATAAAAAGTATTCTTCTGTTTGTAATCACCCGTTACTGCTCCACTCCTACCGCCGCGGAAAGGGCCTACCAGCCTGAATTTTGTTTTAGCCAGCAACAGGCTGTCGGACGAACTCATCTTAGTGTTCTCCGGTTGCGCCAGGGATAACAAAGGTAACAGCAGTGCACCTGCAAGTATAAATGCTCTCATGCGTTTGTAAAATTGAAGTGGTAAGATACTATTTTATCAATTCAACAACCAACCGTTTACCATTAAATGGGATGATAACGGTAGTGTTCTTGTCTTCCGGACTCAGAATGCTGTTATGGGTAATAGGAATACCGGATCTGGATCCGTTTATTTTGATGCGATGATATTCGTATCCGGGGATCGCCAGGTGTATCTTTCTTGGGGCTGTTGATTCTTTCCCTGTTGCAGAGATCAGAATTGTTGATGAAGCAGAATTATCTGATGCATCGAACCTGATCAGGGTGTATTCACCAGTCTTCCAGGTGTTGTTTGTAATGCCATCATCAGTATACATGGTATAGGATGATCTTTTTTCTGAAGGATAATACTTGAGGTAAAAGTCCTTATCGGAATAGTCGCCCGTGTTTTTGAATGAACTGTCCTCTGGCAAATATGCCAGTGGGATCAGACTTCCTTCCTTAACAAAAACCGGAATGGAATTGATGGTAATTTTTTTATCGATGTATTTATTTCCTTCTGTTATTTCATTACTGAACAGATCATACCATTTCCCTTTGGGAAGGTATAGTTTTCTTGCAGATTCATCTTTGTGCACTACAGGTGAAACAAGAATGCTTTCTCCCCACATATACTGATCTCCTGCTTTGTACAATTCCGGATCTGCATCGTTATAAAATAAGGGTCGAACCAGGGGAGCTCCATCTTTCATCTGCTGATAAGCCAAAGTATAATTATATGGAAGCAGCCGGTACCTGATCTGCATAAAATTCCTCACGATCACCTTATAGGGATTATCATAGAACACTGGTTCAGAAGGAATGTCTTTTACATCCGGTGCAAGATCTCCCAATGCTGTACCATGAGGTCTTAATACCGGCGTGAAGGTTGCAAATTGCAGCCATCTTGTATACAATTGCGGATCGATATCCCCGCCTGCAAAACCACCGGCATCAGCATGGATATACGGAACCCCGCTCATGCTCATGCCTATCATCAATGGAAGCTGTGCTTCCAGTCCTTTCCAGCTTCTGCTCACATCGCCGCTCCAGGGGAATACACCATAACGCGGACTTCCGGCATAACCACTTCTGTTGAGGTTGAATAATCTTACCGATGGATACTCCTTTGCATATTTATCATACAACATCTTATCCCAGTAATGTCCATAAATATTATGTACCTCATCCGCTGTGAATTTTCTTTGGAAGCCAAGATCTTTCAGGTTGTGATAGATCCCTTTTGGATGTTGCTCAGGTTCTCCCAGATCGCCCCACCATCCGCCAACCCCATTGCCTATTTGAATTTTGTATTTGCTCCAGAACCAGTCCTGCGCATCCTTGCGAAAGATATCTAACAGTCCCCCATACCCGAAATAAAAATTGGTAAGCACAAACGGTTTACCCATGCTGTCAGTTGCATGAAAGTTTTTAGAAGGGTCGTAATTGGGAGTTGTATTCAAAACAAAAGGCTCGGTTATCAGAATGGTATTAACGCCTTTTTGCTTTAATGTTGAGATCATACCTTTTGGATCAGGCCATGCTTTTTTGTTTGTCCATTCCAGGTTCCCGAGGGTTCCCTTGATGCTGTCGCCAAACCAGAAAAGATCAAGTATTACCCCATCCACCGGAAAGTTCTGATCTCTCATTGCTTTCACAGTGCGCATCACCTGTTCTTCAGTTCTGTAACCAAATCTGCTCATCAGATTTCCGAATACCCATCTTGCAGGAATGGGTTGCGTTCCGGTGAGCCTGTGATACTTCTTTAAGATCTCTTCAACATTTTTTCCAGGGATATAATAATAGTTAAGCTCGCCTGATGTTGTTCCATATTCAATGATGTTCTTCCTGTGCTTTCCTATATCAAGATATCCTCTTGAAGGATTATCGAAGAACACTCCATATCCCTTTGAAGAGATAATGAATGGAACGGAATAATTCAGATTATCGGCATTGGTTGAATAGCCATACCATGGGTTGTTGTAGAGATTAAGCCGGTATCCTCTCCTGTTAAGCGGAACGGATCTTTCCCCGGCACCAAAGATCATTTCATCATCTTCCATCGGAAAGATGAATCCCTTGATGGCACCGCTATCAAAGAAGTTGGTTGCATTCCTTGTGATGGGGTTAATGCGACCATGATAACCATCCGGATGTAAGGGCTTGCTTATAACTGCATTTGAGATCTGTTCACCGTGCTGATATCCATTGGGAAGAAATGTATACTTAACTATCTCATCAGGATAGTATTCAATAGAAAGCACTCCATCCGGAGTGCGATATTTTTTTTGAGAAGAGGCACTAGTAGATACAACTAACAACGCAGCAATAAACAATAATGCTCGATTCATATCTTGTTCCTTGTTCCTTGTGCCCTGGCCAGTTCCTTGTTCCTTGTCCCTTGTCCCTTCTACTGGGGCTTATACAGTTTTGGATCGATCTCCTTGTTCACCTCGATCTTGTCGTAAGTTGTTGAGCCGGCAGCCATGCCGCCAACGGTTGCAATTGTATGTGCGAACATTATTCCATCCACTGCCTTATAATCAGAATAATTGGTGATCACTTCACGGTTCTCGCCGGTTGGTTTTCCATCCTGGCCCATTGCAGGTGCGCTTGATGTTGTGCGTACAAGCAGGTAGGTTTTTGAATCGAAATAATAAATGATCTCTCTTCCGGAGGAAAGCGTGAGCTTAACGCGGTAAGCGGGTACGCCATCGATCTCCTGCTTTTCCATCGATTCAACTTTATTTCCTTTTGTACCGTAGTCAACCAGGGGGCCTGCGATGTCGAGTTCAGGAAGCATTGTTTTGAGTCGCGCTTCCGGGATCTTTTCAACATCCTTGTTGCGCATCGGGATGAAGGACCAGCCTTCGGTTGGCGTGACGATGGAGAAACCTGAGGTTCCCATCATCTCAAAATCCTGCCTGGATAATTTATCCTGGACCTTGGTAACCTTCACGCTCACTTCATTTCCCATCATCGACCTTGATCCTTCCATGTAAAGCGTTTTTATGCCCAGTATCTTTTCCTTTCCACCACGGGCTTCCAGGTATTTATTGATTATTTCATCAGCAGTCTGCGCTTTCACAAATTGCATGAAAACAATACCCATGACGAATACCACAAACATTACAATATGCTTCATTCTAAAAAGGTTTAAGTATCTAAATTACTGGAATTATCCCGATTTCAATCCCGCCCACTGTATCACTATATTACTGTATTACTATATTACTATATTACTAACATCGCATCCCCATATGAGAAAAACCTGTACTTATCCTTGATCGCCTTTTTATAGGCTTCCATGGTGAGCTCATACCCTGCAAAGGCGCAGGTCATAATGAGCAGACTTGTTTTGGGCAGATGAAAATTGGTGATCAGTGAATCGGCTATATTAAAATTATATGGCGGATGAATAAAAGTGTTCGTCCAGCCCTCAGAAGGCTTCAGTAATTTTTGTGCGGTGAATGAAGATTCCATCGCGCGCATGGTTGTAGTACCAACGGAACAGATACGCTTTCCCGCTTCCTTTGCCTTGTTAACGATCTTGCAGGCGTCATCTTCTATCCTGTAATATTCCGCATCCATTTTGTGCTTGCTGAGATCTTCAACTTCAATCGGACGGAAAGTTCCCAATCCTGTATGCAGCGTTACTTCGGCAAAACGAATTCCCTTGATCTCAAGACGCTTGATTAGTTCTGTGCTGAAATGCAATCCCGCAGTTGGAGCAGCAACAGCACCTTCGTGCTTTGCATAAACGGTTTGGTAACGTTCCTTATCTTCTTCTTCCGGCTTGCGCTTGATGTATTTTGGAAGTGGCGTTTCTCCCATGAAGTAAAGCATCTTGCGGAACTCATCTTCTGTGCCATCCCAGAGGAAACGGATCGTACGGCCGCGACTTGTAGTATTATCTATAACTTCTGCAACCAGCTCATCATTCTCGCCGAAGTATAATTTATTTCCAACTCTTATTTTCCTTGCAGGATCCACTATCACATCCCACAGGCGATTTGCCTTATGGAGTTCCCTTAAAAGAAATACCTCGATCTTGGCCCCGGTCTTTTCCTTTCTTCCGTACATCCTGGCAGGGAATACCTTGGTGTTGTTGACTACAAATACATCCTTGTCGTCAAAATAATCCAGGATATCCTTGAAATGGCGGTTCTCCATTTTGCCGGTCTTTTTTTCGATCACCATAAGGCGACTCTCCTCTCTCTTCTTGGCAGGATTCTGAGCGATAAGGTTTAATGGAAGGTCAAAACGGAACTGACTTAGTTTCATGTGCAATTATGAGTTTAAATTAATTGTCACACCATTCTGTATTTTAACAGGAGATATGTGCCTGACGGGGGCCACTTATCATGTTACGGCATGATTTTTAAAGGGTGCAAAGGTAATAGAAAAAAAGTATGTTTGTACAACGCCTGATGAAGTTTTTCCTTTTTTTGCTGCTACCTCTTACCGTTCTGAGCCAAAAGCCTGCCGAAAAGAAATATCCCTCATTATTATGGGAGATCACCGGGAACGGACTCAAAAAGCCTTCCTATCTCTTTGGGACGATGCACGTGAGCAGCAAACTCGCTTTTCATCTGCCGGATTCATTTTATCACGCCTTACGCAGTGTGGACGCCGTTTCTCTGGAATTGAATCCCGACGTATGGCAGGGGGAAATGGTAAGGCTGGACCAGCTTCAGCTGAATTACCGCCGCTTTAGCACGCCTCCCACCAATGAGTATATAAATGAGGGCACTTTCCAGCTCATGGATTATCAGGATGAGCTCAAAACAGCGTTGAGCTCAGAGCCTACTGTGCTGAACGGACTGCTTTACCGGACTTACAAAACGAGAGAGGATTTTGAAGAAGATACCTTCCTTGACCTGTACATCTTTCAAACGGGGAAAAAACTCGGCAAAAGGGCAACCGGTGTGGAGAATTATTATGAAACGGAGAAGCTGGTGCTGGAGGCATACAGCGATATGGCCCGGGAGAAGATGAAAAAAACCATCGACACAGATGGCGAGTCGATGTATGATATTGCCCAGAAAACGCAGGATGCTTACCGGCGCGGTGATCTCGACCTCCTGGATTCCCTCGATTATATGATGGAACGTTCCATCGCCTTCCGGAATAAATTCCTGTATGCGCGTAATGAGATACAGGCAAATTCCATTGATACAATTCTCAAACATTCTTCTTTGTTTGTGGGTGTTGGGGCAGCACATCTTGCCGGGCCGCGCGGGGTGATTGAATTATTGCGGAAGAAAGGATATACGCTTCGTCCGGTTCATATGGCCGACAGAGATGCAACCCAAAAAGAGCAGATCGATAAATTAAAGGTCCCGGTTAATTTTTCTGTCAATTCAAATGACGATGGTTTTTATAAAGTAGATGTTCCGGGTCAGCTTTATAAACTTGCCACCGATATATCCGGACTGAACAGAAGGCAGTATGCAGATATGAGCAATGGCGCATACTACATGGTTACCAGGATCAAAACACATTCTGCGTTTATGGGTCTCCGTGAGCAGGATGTTGTTAAAAAAACGGATAGTCTCCTTTACGAGAACATCCCGGGCAAGATCATCAAGAAAACAGCTATTACAAAGAATGGATATAAAGGATTTGATATCATAAATAAAACGAGGAGAGGAGATCTGCAGCGATATGAGATCTTTGTTACACCCGATGAGATCATCATTTTCAAGATGAGCGGCAAAGAAACCTATGTGCAGGGAACGGAGGCTGAACGCTATTTTTCTTCCATTCAGCTTAAGCCTGTTTCAGGAGAATGGCAAACCTATGAGCCCTCTTTCGGCGGATTCCGGATAAAATTTCCGCAGGATCCTGATGCTTTTCTCAATGCATCAACAGAGGATGGTTTGAGCCGGTGGGAATATGAAGCCGTTGACAGATCTTCAGGCAATGCCTTCCTGCTTCTCAAAAAGACGATCAATAATTTCCGCTTTCTTGAAGAAGACACTTTTGATCTTACCCTGATGGCGGAATCATTTGGTGCAAGTAATTTTCTGGAAAAAGAAGTATCCCGCAAACTGAGTTATCTCAACGGTCGTCCTGTACTGGATGTATTGTTCAGGGCGATGGACAGTTCCCTTGTAAAGGCAAGGTTCCTTGTTAACGCCGCGCATTATTATGTGCTGGCGGTAAGGGAGAAGAACGTGCCCCGACTCGTCGGGGGTGTAAGCGGGCCGGCCGTTCAGTTCTTCAACTCCTTTGAATTAACTCCCTTCAAATACAGCGCTCCGCGGGAATTCACCGATACTTTTCTCCGTTATACCGTTTCAACTCCGGTAATGCCGGACATTGATGAGAACATGCGGTCGGTCATCGAGAAGATCTCAGACGATTTGCCAACAGGATTTGGGGGTGGAGGACCGGAATCTTACTGGCCAAAAACAAAGAACTCGATCTTCAAAAATGACAGCACCGGTGAAATGGTGGGCGTGTCAATGCAATTATATCCCCGTTACTATTTTATAAAGGATTCTGCAACATTCTGGAAAGAGGAATTGAATGATTATATGAGTCGCAATGATATGATGATCATCAAAAGAGATTCATTCATGCTAGGCGGCATCAATGCCTATTCCTTCACGCTGGCCGATACAAACTCTTCAAGGAGAATTCAAAGATTGTGGATACTTACAAAGGACAGGTTGTTCAGGATCGTATCACTGGGTGATTCTTCTTTAATGCGATCTGCCTTTGTTAAAGAATTCATGAACTCCTTCAAGCCGATGGATCATGTTATAGGCAGTAATGTGTATGCCGCAAACATGAAACAATATTTTGCCGACCTGTTTAGTGAGGATAGCGCCACGCGATCCAGGGCACGTTCTGTGATCTCCAATATTTATTACAGGAACCAGGACATTCCGGATATGTTGAAGGCAATGCGGTCATTAAAGTATGGTGAAAAAGATTATTTCGATAGTAAGAGTCGACTTATTTCTGAACTGGGTTACATAAAGGACTCATCCGCATCTCCTCTCATTCTTTCCTCCCTGAAAGACATTTATGAAAGAACTGCTGATACCAGTACGTTTCAGAATAGGGTTTTGCAGGCGCTTGCCAAATTGCGGACTGCAAAGAGCTATGCTTTGTTAAAGGAACTCCTCCTTCTGGATCCTCCAGTATTTGAGAGCGATTATGAGTACAATACTTTTTTCTCTGATCTTGAAGATTCACTGCCTTTGACCAGGATGCTTTTCCCCGAGATCCTGCAATTGTCCAGCATTGAAGATTATAAGGACAATGTGAATTCCCTCCTGGCCTCCATGATCCGCAGGGATCTGATTACCGCCAGGGATTTTGAAAGTTATTATACCAATATATATTTTGATGCACGCATTGAATTGAAAAAATTGCAGTCGCGCGATGAGAAAAGAATGGAATCCGAGAACAACCGCGATGAAGGCGAGAAAGCCAATTACACCGAAAGCTCCTCCAATGCAGAACTTGAAGAGTTGTCGGTCCTTCTCATGCCTTTTTATGATCTGAAACCGCCTGCAAAAAAATTCTTTGATCAGCTGCTTTTATCACGTGATCCACTGGTGCAAATGAATGCCGCGATACTTCTTTTAAAGAACAATAAGACGGTTCCCACTTCTGTGCTTAATTCTCTTGCTTCATCAGATAAATACAGGAGCAGGTTCTACCGGGATCTTGAAAAAGCAGGTATTGCAGATAAGTTTCCGGCTGCATATAAGAACCAGCAGGATATTGCAAGAAGTATGATCGTGTCTGCAAAGACCGCAGATTTTGATTCCATTGCCTTCATCAAAAAGCAGCTGGTAACGGTGAAGGATAAACGCGGTTATGTTTATTTCTTTAAGTACCGGTTGAAAAAGGATAACGACTGGAAGATCGCATTGAGTGGATTACAGCCGGATACACCTTCTTTGGTGAATGCCGACCAGTCTTTGATGCGGATCACGGATAAGAAGCTGAAAACGGATGAACCGCTGGATGATCAGTTGAATACGCAGCTTAAGCGCGCACTCTTCTCTATGCGCAAAAGTTCCCGCAATTTTTATACTGCCGGGTCTACGAGGTTTAAGACAGACCAGGAGGATTGAGAGTGTGTGAGTTTGAGAGTGTGAGAGTGTGTGAGTTAGGGAACTCCCGGAATTGCTGCGATCAGTGACTTTGTATAGGCTTGCACAGGGTTGTTATAAACCTCTTCGGCCAAACCTTCTTCAACGATCCTTCCCTTATGCATCACCATGATCCGGTCGCTTACATACCGTACAACAGAAAGATCATGGGAAATGAAGATTGAAGTAAAACCAAACTCCGCTTTCAGATCAGAAAGAAGATTTAGTACCTGCGCCTGTACACTTACATCCAGGGCAGAAACACTTTCATCGCAAATGATAAAATCAGGATTGAGAGCCAGGGCGCGGGCAATGCAAATACGCTGACGCTGACCGCCACTGAATTCATGAGGATAACGGTTGAAATGCTCAGGGCGAAGACTAACTTTTTCCAGGAGATGCATCACCTTTTCACGTCGCGCGCGATCATTCATTTCCAGTCCGTGAATTTTTAAAGGCTCCAGGATAGCCTGGCCAATGGTGATCCTGGGGTTCAGAGAACCGTAGGGATCCTGGAAAATGATCTGGATGTTTTTTCTCATCCTGCGCATTTGTTCCTTTGGGATGTGTGCTATGTCCCGCCCTTCAAATTCGATGGTACCTGATGTGGGTTCGATCAGCCTGAGCAGGGTTCTTCCAAGCGTTGTTTTACCACAGCCGCTTTCTCCAACAAGGCCTACTGTTTCTCCTTTCTTCACAGTGAAGGAAACGTTGTCAACCGCGGTGAAGGATTGCAGGGTTTTACCAAAGAAGTTTTTACGAACTGGAAATTGTACGGTGAGGTTGCGGACTTCCAGTACGGTCGGGCCGCTTAAGGCGGCCTGCACGTTAGCGTTCAGTGGTTCAGTAGCGTTCAGGCCACTAAAAGCGGCCCGACCGCTAAAATCAACCCGATCGCCCGGGCCCTCCATAAAATCCGCTACCACTGGTAACCGTACGCCCTTGGGATACAGCGCCGGGCGGCAGGCGAGCAATGCTTTGGTATAAGGATGTTGGGGCGATGAAAAGATCTCCGGCGTTGAGCCAGTCTCTACAATCTCTCCACGGTACATCACAACAACTCTGTCTGCTATTTCAGAGACAAGCCCAAGATCATGCGTGATATAGATCACGCCCATACCATATTGTGAGCGCAGATCGCGCAGTAATTCCAGAATTGTTTTTTGAACCGTAACATCAAGTGCTGTTGTTGGTTCGTCGGCTATCAGGAGAGAAGGATTGCAACTCATTGCCATTGCTATCATCACTCTTTGCTTTTGTCCCCCGCTCAGCTGGTGAGGATAACGGTCAAGGATAGACGCAGGATCGGGGAGACGGACGTTGGTGAATAGTTCAATGGTGCAGGTGCGCGCTTCAGCGCCACTAACCCTTTGATGCAACATAATAGCTTCCATCACCTGTGCACCGCATGTGAGCACGGGATTCAAAGAGGTCATCGGCTCCTGGAAGATCATTGATATTTTGTTGCCGCGCACCGATCTCAGTTCCATTGAGGAGAGACGCAAGAGATCAACCTGCTCTTTTCCATCGCCCGAAAAAAATATTTCACCGGAACGGAAAACCGCGGGTGGTGAAGGCAGAAGTTGTAAAATAGATAATGAGGTTACTGTTTTGCCGGAACCCGATTCGCCAACTACAGCAACGATCTCACCTTTATTAACAGTAAATGAAATGTTGCGCAATGCAGAAGTTATTCCTTCGCCGGTAACAAAATCAACGGAAAGATCATTTATGGCAAGAAGGGGAAGCATCAGAACTTCAGATGTCGCACTGTAAGCCCTCCGTTCATCAGCTGTTTCAAGGAATCGATACCGATCTTCAGATGCCGCTCTACATACTGGGCTGTCACAGAAACATCAGAAGCCTCGGTCTTAACACCTTCCGGCACCATTGGAGAATCACTCACTAGCAACAGAGCGCCAGTGGGGATCTTATTGAAAAAACCTACAGTAAAAATTGTTGCCGTTTCCATGTCTATGGCATAGGCACGGATACTTTGGAGATATTCTTTCAGTTCATCATCGTGTTCCCAAACGCGACGGTTGGTTGTATATACCGTGCCCGTCCAGTAATCCACCTCATATTCACGGATGGTGGTTGAGATCGCCTTCTGCAAAGCAAATGCAGGAAGGGCGGGTACTTCAGGTGGAAAATAATCATTGGAAGTTCCCTCTCCACGAATAGCAGCTATAGGTAAAATGAGATCACCGATCTTATTCCTTTTCTTTAATCCGCCACACTTACCCAGGAAGAGAGCCGCCTTGGGCTCGATGGCCGATAAAAGGTCCATCACCGTAGCAGCGGTAGGACTTCCCATTCCAAAATTGATGATGGTAATATTATTAGCGGTAGCGCATTGCATCGGCCGGTCGATCCCAATAACCGGTACCCTATTCCATTCCGCAAAGAAGTGTACATAATTGCTGAAATTCGTTAGCAGAATGTATTCACCAAAATTCTCCAGCTTTTCCCCTGTATATCGCGGCAACCAGTTGGTAACAATCTCTATTTTTGTTTTCATTAGTAATAAAAGTACGAAATAAAAGAAGGAAGGATGATCAGGATCGAGTTTCCAAATAAGGGTATGAAGATGCGAAAAGAGAATGACGTCTTTGATGAGATAAGGAAAAAATGGGTTGAGTTAACAGAGGAAGAATGGGTAAGACAAAATATTCTTCAATACCTGGAATCAAAAGGCTATCCTTCAAAACTGATAGCGGTGGAAAAAGAGATCCGGCTGGGGGAGTTAAAGAAGAGATGCGACATTGTAGTATATGATAGAAATACAAACCCATGGATGATCATTGAATGTAAGAAAATGAAAACCCAGTTGAATGCAACAGTCCTTGACCAGGCGCTGAGGTATCACCTGAGTATTCCCTGTCCTTATATCTTTATTACAAACGGCAGACATTGCTATGGTTTTCAAAAATTAAACGGCGAGTTAGTAGAAATAAATGACTTCCCTTCCTACAGTCCGCCAGCGGACGGAGCTCAATGATTCTAGCTGGTAATAATTGTAGCTTTGCCGCCATGCTGAAACGGATCTATCTCCTTTGCAGAAAAGACATCCTGCTTGAATTCAGGCAGCAGCATACATTTTTCGGTATCCTCCTCTACATCGCCTCAACCATTTTTGTTCTATATCTGTCGATGGACGAACCATCATCGGAAGTATGGAATGCGTTGTTCTGGGTAATAGAACTTTTTATCTGCGTAAATGCCATAGCAAAAAGTTTTTTGCAGGAAACGCGGGGACGAATGCTTTACTTCTATTCCATTGTTTCGCCCGTCGAATTCGTGGTCAGCAAGATGATCTACAACCTGTTCCTGATGATCTTCATGACCCTCATTTCAGTGGTTCTTTTCTTTGTATTCTTCAATAACCCGGTCAGCAATGTGGGTGTTTTTGTGGGTATAGTGATCCTTGGCGGCGGCAGTATAAGTCTGGTCTTTGTATTAATGAGCGCCATCGCGGCAAAAGCGCACCAGAATGCTGCCCTGGTTGCGATATTGGGATTCCCGATTATCCTCCCTCAATTACTTTTGCTCATGCGTTTGAGCAAGGCGGGATTTAATGAGGTATTTAAGGAAGGGGCGGTTTTACAATTGACGGGACTTATCATTGGACTGGATATATTAGTTATAGTAATGGCAGCAATTCTGTATCCTTTTTTATGGAAGGAATAGTTTTTATGGATTGTTCGATCCATTATTTACCTTTGGCGCTCTAAATCAATTCCTGCCCTTGTGAGGAAAAGCTGGTGGAAAATATTATCGCTCGGTCTTTTGGTCTACACTGTTACCGGCGGATTTTTAATGGAAGTGCCGAAGCTTCCGATCCTGAACGAATCTATCCGGAATCTTTACTTCCATGTGTGCATGTGGTTTGCTATGATGATCATGTTCATCATCAGTTTTATCTACAGTATCAAATATCTTAAGACCACCAATTACAAAAATGACATTTATGCCCGGAGCTATGCTGCAGTGGGCTCCTTCCTCGGGATACTGGGTTATGCAACCGGTACCATATGGGCGAATTATACCTGGCTTACCGATCAGCATCAGTCGCTCGGCAGCATCCTCAAAGAACCCAAGCTCATCGGCGCTGCAATAGCCCTGCTTATCTACGGAGCATACTTTATTTTAAGAGGCTCATTCACTGATATTGATAAAAGGGCACGGGTAAGTGCTGTTTATAACATTTTTGCTTTCGCGATGTTATTTCCAAGTATATGGATAATTCCCCGTTTGGTTGGAAGTCTGCACCCCGGCGCCCCCGGGAGCGACAGCGGGAATCCGGCGCTTTCCTTTAACGACATCGATAACAGGCTGAGGATGGTTTTTTATCCGGCTGTTATCGGTTGGACCCTCCTTGGCGTATGGATCTCTACTTTAAAGATCAGATTGCAATTATTAAAAGATAAAACCCTCATCAATGCGTAAAGTATTGTCACTTCTTGTTGTGTTTTTAGCCATTTCCCCCTTTCTTTCAGCACAGGATGTGCAGATGGCCGATGAAATGCGGAACAATGGGAAGATCTATGTTGTTGTAGCGGTTTGTCTAACCATTTTACTTGGCTTGTTCTTATACGTATTTATATTAGACAGGAAAATATCCAGACTTGAGAAAAACCAGTAGTAACGATTCAACGAAATTCTTAACAAAAAAAACAGTTTATGTCAGCCACGCCATATAGTTTCTTCCAGAGCGTTGAGAGAAGCTTCGACAAAGCAGCGATTTTTACAAATTGGGATGCGGGCATCCTTGAACAGATCAAACAATGTAATTCAGTTTACCAGATGCGCTTCCCTATCAAGCGGGAGGATGGAACCATTGAGACCATCGAATCATACCGGGTTCAGCATTCACATCATAAAACTCCGTGCAAAGGAGGAATCAGGTTCAGCCTGGCCGTGAACCAGGACGAGGTAATGGCCCTCGCAGCCCTCATGACCTACAAGTGCGCCATTGTGAATGTGCCTTTTGGTGGTGGAAAGGGTGGTATCAAGATCGATCCAAGAAAATACACAGCATACGAACTTGAAAAGATCACCCGCCGTTACACAGCGGAGCTGATCAAGAAGAATTTTATCGGTCCGGGTACAGATGTACCTGCTCCCGATTACGGAACCGGCGCGCGCGAAATGGCCTGGATCCTCGATACCTATTCTGCAATGCATCCGGGTGAGATCGATGCTGCAGGTTGTGTTACCGGAAAGCCTGTATCACAGGGCGGTGTGAGAGGAAGAACAGAAGCCACCGGTCTGGGTGTTTTCTACGGCCTTCGCGAAGTATGCAACATGGAAAAAGTGATGAAGCGCCTTGGTCTTCCACTCGGTGTTGCGGGTAAGCGGGTTTGTGTTCAGGGTCTTGGTAATGTGGGTTATCACTCAGCCTTGTTCTTTCACCATGCCGGGTCAAAGATCGTTGGCCTGGCGGAGTATGAAGGTGCTATTTATAATATGGACGGACTTGATCTGGATGCAGTGGTTGCACACAGAAAAGCAACCGGATCTATTTTGAATTTCCCTGGTGCTACCAATTTTGAAAAATCAGGTGAGGCTTTGGAAATGGATTGCGACATCCTGATCCCTGCAGCATTGGAGAACGTGATCGATGGAGAGAATGCACCAAGGATCAAGGCAAAGATCATAGGTGAAGGTGCTAACGGTCCGCTCACACCGGATGCAGATGAGATCCTTGCTCGCAAAGGAACATTGGTGGTTCCCGATATGTACCTCAATGCAGGCGGTGTTACCGTTAGTTATTTTGAATGGCTCAAGAACCTGAGTCACGTTAGATATGGGAGGATGGAAAAGAGATTTACGGAGAACATGAATCAGCATATCATGGGGCAGATGGAAGAGCTGTCGGGCAAGAAGATGAGAGCCGAAGAGCGCGAATTCATCATGCACGGTGCCGATGAGGTTGACCTGGTAAGGAGCGGACTTGAAGAAACAATGATCACCGCCACCCGCGAGATCATGGAGATCTGGGATAACAATCCCAACATCCCGGATATGAGGACCGCGGCTTATGTTTGTGCGATCAATAAAGTTGCGACCTCTTATGCTGAGCTGGGGATTTTCCCTTAATAGAAGGGACAGGGGACAGGGGACAAGCCAAGGGGTCAAGGGACAAGCCAAGGGACAAGAAATCAGGGGCTTTAAAATACAAAGGGCGAAACGTAAGTTTCGCCCTTTAATCTTCTATCAGGGTTGAGGACTTGTCACTTGACTCCTTGGCTTGTCCCCTGTCCCTTGTCCCTCTTTCCAGCACAGTGGGATCCGAAGCTTGGAATTCACGTGACTTGAAGTCGCGGC